>MTLE01000434.1_pt1 | contig 145354 bp, 128 predicted proteins | sample 1982461 | NCBI WGS metagenome assembly MTLE01 (sample SAMN05712605, study PRJNA340218) | biofilm metagenome | isolation source: sample SPL anode biofilm adapted to -200 mV | place: USA | collected 2012-02-03
ACCGGTCGCTACCCACTCGATTTAGCGAGGAACCCAAAAGAAGCATCCGACGGCCATGAAGGGCGCACGAAGGGTGATCCGTCCGAAGAAGCATCCCAGGGTGATGGCACCGATCTGCGCCCCGGTGGCCCTTGATCATCTTTCATGCCAGACCGCGTGCCCTGGCATGCACCCTGGTTGCTGAAATAGGTAGGCGTCTCCGTTTCCAGGAGTGCCCAAAAGGCCATAGGGGGGGGGCTGCCTATTCACCCAGAGCCCGGCCACGCTGGCCTTAGCTCCAAACAACGGGCGGACCTGCCTACGTCAGTCCTTCAGCGTTCTTTCATACTGTGCCTGGAACTCCGCGCTCAGCATTTCCAGGTCCACGTACACCAGGGAGCGCACTTCGCCCATTGGGATCTTCACGAAGCACTTCCGGTAGGGCCCATCCGAGGAGTACCAGTATTTGAGCCGCTTGGCATCGATGGGGATCCGATCCTCGACATCCTTGAGCTTGAACAACCCGGACATCGCAAAGAGTTCCTCCTTGGTCGTCTCGGCGTCGCCGATGTCGAAATCTCGTCCCTTGACCTGAATTCGGGCCAACAGGCCCATACCGCTTGGAGGTGTCTTCTTGGCCATTTAGGATCCCGTATGGTTGGTTAATCAATAATATCTATTTCAGTGAGACTAGGCGAACTAGCAATTCTGCCACCTGGGATCATAGTCGACTTTCGGTCCAAATGGGTCCCTTCCTCCTGGCGGCAAGGGGGCGAGCATAGCCCCCAATGCGGCAATGCTTCCCTCAAACAACTCATGCCAAACCAACCAAACAAGCCACACACAGCTTGATGATCGCGGCTGGAACCGTATGCTTTCGGAGGAGCCGGCATGATCACGAACCTCCCCCATTCCGCCGCGGTCTTCTCACCCTTCGTGCTGAGGGATGTCCATGACGCCTGGGTCCACGGTGGAAGCAATCGCCTTGGCTGGAAGGTCCCAACCCGCAGTTTGACCATGCATTTCGAAAGTCATTCAAGAGTCCGCCCACCTGGAAGCTTCGGCTGGAATTGGGTTCTTGCCCGATCGCTGCCGCTTCCCCACGAGGACGTCGGCCATCACCCTTGTGGGTGTGAACCCGCATTGCCTCGCGATCACCGCATAACCGTTAGGCCGACTCTTTAACCGCATCGTCATTCAGGAGAATTTAATGGTCCGTATCAAGCTTGATCTGCCCGACACATTCTCATTCGCGACTCAAATTGACGTCCGCCCTTCCGATATGAACCGGGGTGGCCACCTCGCGAACGACGCCTTGTTCTCGTTGATGAATGAAGCCCGGGTGGGTTTCTACCACAGCCTCGGCTACCGGGAAGAGGACGTTGAGGGCACCGGGACCATCATGTCCGACGCGGTCATTGTCTATAAGGCGGAAAGCTATGCCGGCGACACCTTGGAGTTCGCTGTCACCGCCGGGGATTTCACGCGCATCGGTTGCGACCTGTTCTACCGCATCACGAACGTCAAGACGGGAGTCGAGGTCGCCCGGGCCAAGACGGCCATCGGTTTTTTTGATTACGGGACCCACAAGATAAGTGCTGTTCCCGAACGGTTCCGGAGAAAGTGCACGCCTCGAACATCCGAACCAGGCAGCGAGCTAACGAGTGACGCGAGTTGATTCCACCCTGAATTTATCCTTAGCCTATAGCACCTTGCTTCACGACACAGCAACCATTCGCATACAGAAAGCGCATCATTAAGTAAAAATATCCTAATTATATTTTTATTCCATTTTTTTCGCATTTCAACCTTGCGCTTACTAAGTTGTAAGCTAGATTTTGATTGGCCCACATTCTGGTGCTGGCGCCAAGCATGAAAGGGCAAGGGAGAAACGTGAAGTCTTATAGCTCAGCTCCCACAGGTTCTGTGGAGAAGGATAGTGGAAGGAGCCGCCTGATCGATGCAGCCATTTCGCTCTTCGCACGAAGGGGGTATGAAGGTGTGTCGGTCAATGACATTGGCAAGCATGCTGGCGTTACGTCTCAACTCATCTATCATTATTTTCAAACAGGAAAACGAGGGCTTTATAGAGAGGCATATTTAACGTCGTTAAATCACCTTATGAAACTGTCCATTCGGGATCTGCCCCCAGACCCAACTCCAGGGGATCCGAATGCCCATCTCATCGCCGTGGACGGCCTCGCAACCTTCATCCGAAACATCGTGACCGCCGCCGGAAACCCCCTGGATCCACGGGAGAACGAAATCGTCCTCCTGAGCTACCGGGAAACTTTTGAACTCCCATCTGATTTCCAGGAGGAAATCATGGATGAGATCTGGGTTTCTGTCCGGCGGATCCGCGGATTCCTGTGCGTCCTTGCACCGGGATTGACCCCCCTGTCCCTGTCTTTGCTGGCAACGGCGGTGACTGGACCGCTCTACCACGAGCGCATGATCACGGGCATCCAGGCAAGGCTTCGCGAGGGGGGCCCAGTGCCGGCGGAAATGAAGGCAGAGTTCTTTATCGCGTATGCCCTGCGTGCCTTGGGAGCGGACAAGAACCTCCCCGCAGGGCACCCGTATTGCAGCGAGAAGGTGGACAGGGTTCTCTTCTCCCTGGCCTGACGTCTATCCAATCAGCGAAGGAATCATCGCCTGCCCCATGCCGGCCCAGCATCGCCTTCGAAATACATCAAGGAACCGTTCCATGGATCTCCAGCCCGGTGCTTCCCCATCTCCCTTTGCCCACGAAGGCAAGCTGCATCACCCTGGGCTGACCTTCGACCTGAACGGCCGCCGGACACCCTTTGTGGAGATGATCCGCATGGGTGGACTTTTCCCGGTGGAAGACATCGCAGACCGTCTTCCATTCCGTTTGCGTACGATTCGGAACTGGGCCAGGAAGGGGCCCTTCGCGTGCTGCTTCAAGCGGGTTCACCTGGGTCCATGTGGCAACAGCCTTCTTTTCTTGAATTTGAACCTGCTTTCAACCATGTTCGACGAGGCCGCGGCAGCGTCCCTGGCCAAGGACGCGGAGGCATTCAGCCCCATCGACTCCTCCCATTCGCCTCTGCATTCGATACGACAGGTTGGCCACAGCCACCGCGCTGCCCCTGGGACCTCGGACTGGGATGCCGAAGACGAATACTGAATGGCAGAAATGGCCGATGCCCGCACGACCTGTGTTCCAAATCACTTTGTCTGCATGCTGTCATTATGTAAGCTTATTGTCGGAGTGGTCAAATGGGGCGAACCGCCAGCGCTGATGTCTTCACGGAAATCGTCCTGGCTGTTTTCCGCCTGAACGGGGCCCTTGTTGCGGCGGGCGACCAATTGGTGAATGACCTCGGCATCAGCACCGCCAGGTGGCAGGTTCTTGGAATGATCGTGGATACCCCACTTACCGTATCTGCCATCGCCCGCCGCGTTGGATTGACTCGCCAGAGCGTCCAAAGGACCGCGGACCGCCTGGTGCGCGACGGGTACGCCCAGACCACCACCAATCCGGATCATCGGCTGGCGAAGCTATACGAACTCACGCCCATGGGGCTGCGGGTCATGCGGGAAGTGAAACATCGACAGGCGGCGTGGGCAAACCGCATTTCGAATGGACTGCGCCCAGCCCAGCTGGAAAGCGGTGAAACCTTGCTCCAGGAGCTCCTCGATCGCCTGGAGGCCGAGAAAAAGGAAATGGAGGTCGGCTCATGACGATGACCCTGGCAAAACTCTGCGAGGAACTGGGGATCGAGACCGTCCCCGTCGGGGTCTACGACGCCCCCAACCCGGAGGCGTTCGCCCCTTTGGTGACGCTGAAACGGTGTCTCTTCGACCACTACCCCGATTTCCAGTCCGGATCCTCCCTGGTGATTGACGCCTCCAGCCTCGGCTGCCCTGGCTGCGGATATTGGATGCTGGGCAAGGGGCGGTTCCCGAGCCGGGCCGCCATGGTCTCGTTCCTGGCCGACAAGGAGGGACTTCGGGCAAACGGGGAACTCGTGAGCGCCTGGCTCGATGCCCACCCTCCCTACCCATCGTCGCACGGCTCCATCATCCTGGGTCCCGTGCGCGAGGAGGCTTCACCGTACCTTCGGACCGTCACCTTTTTCGTCAATTCGGATCAATTGAGCGCTCTTCTCTACGGGGCCAGTTATCATGCCCATCCCGATGACCCCGAACCGGTGATGGCCCCTTTCGGCTCGGGTTGCGGCCTCATGTTCAGCATGTTCCCGGACCTGACCAAAGCCCAGGCGATGATCGGTTTGACGGACATCGCGATGCGGCACCTGGTCCCCCCCGACCTCCTTTCGTTCACGGTCACCCTGCCGATGTTGGAGCGCCTTCTGAACCTGGACGATGGCCATAGTTTCCTTGAAAAGCCCTGGCTAAAACGGCTCAGGATGGCCCGGGAAGAGGCCAGCTCGAATTGAGAATGAGGCGTGAGGCCCTTCGGACATCACCCTTGGCTCCCTTGATGACGCAAAGGGCCTTGCGGGCCTTCAAGGCTCCTGCAGGAAGCCGGTAAGCCTTCCTTCCTGGGCAACCAACTCCGAACATTCCAGCGGGCCTCGACCCCATCCGTTCCATGGGGAGCTTTGCGGAGGTGAATCGAGGCCGTAGGTCTGGCGCAGGTGGCTGGGCCAATCCGACCATGGCGTCTCCAGGCGCATCGAGGGGTTCTCCAGCAAGACCCACAAGGGCCTGAGATACACGAAGGTTGCCGGCAGCGTCTTCTCCCCCGTGCAGGGGAAGGCCACGGCCACGTTGTTCGGCAGTTGCTTGAGCTCGTCCACCTCCACAAAGGGCTTCTCCTCCGCCGTGACCGTGCGGGTTGACGACATCGCCAGGCCCTTGTTCACGAAACCTCCCTGGATATAGGACAGATCGGAGGAACGGCCACCTTCCGTGACGGCCATCTGCGTCTTGGCGATGTCCTTGGTGCCGGCCTCCTTCTGGATTACCTCCATGGAATGGAGGTCCGACTGCCGCAGGTAGATGTGAGTCATGGAGTTCTGGAAGTAGGTCTCCGCCGCCTTCTCCTTTCCGGCCGAGAACGCCTCCAGGATGGAGGTGTGCGACTGGGTCAGCTCCCAGCAGCTGGCGCGCTTGGACCGGCACAGCGCCTTGAACTCGTTGTCCCGGGGCGTGGCGCTGGTCTGGCATTCGTCCGCCATGAGGAAGGTCGGGCAATAGCCGATGGTCTCCCCGAACCGTGGCGGAGCGATCAACGCCCCCCGGGCATCGACGGCCCCCCGGCGCAGCACGGCGTCCTGCCACTGGGTCTTCAAGGACACCTGGACGAACGTCGCCGCGTCGAACCAGCTGACCTTGCTCATCTGGAGACCGACGATCTTCCCGTAGTCCAGGACCTGGTCGAATCCGGTGAACACGTGATCCTGCGGCCGCACCCAGCCGCGCTCGTTATCCACGCCAGACGCTCGTGGCCAGGGGCAGCAGGGCCCGGTGAAGTATTCCTCCCGGGTGGGACAGAAGACCTTTCGCAACTCGGGGAACTTGAACATGTCGATTCCGGCCTTGGCGCAGCTCTCCAGCGACCCCCTTAGGTTCAGGCTCATCCCGTCGCGCCGCTTCAGGATGGAGCGCCAGCGACGCTCGGCTTCCACGAGCCGCGCGGGGTCGCGGGCCAGGCGGTTCATGGCGCGGTCATGCAGCTGGTCCTGGAGGCCGTCATCGATGAGGACCTCCAGGTACTCCGCCAGGGTGTAGTAGCCGTTGGCATCATCCAGGAGCGCCAGGTAGTCCATGACGAGCTCCTTGGGCGCCATCTCCCAGAAGGGATCCGTGCTGGTGGCCCCCCGGTTGAAGTTCCGGATGATCCAGCCCAGCTGATAACCCACGGCCCATGGGGCCAGGTTCGGATTGTAGATGACGTTCCAGACCACGTCCCCGCCGGGGCCGATGCGCAGGATGTCCCCTTCCCGGCCCCAGTCCCGGGCGAAGCCTTCCGCCGCCTGGACGAAGTCCCCCTTCTCGTCGAGGAGCAGGCCGCTGTATTTCCATTCCTCCTCATGGATCCTGCCGTCCGGCCCCCGCACCGGCACCGGACGGCGAAAGCCCAGCATCTGTTTCAGGCAAGGGTAGGCCACCGCGGCGGTCTTGCCGGAGCCGATCCCTCCGGTGACGAACACCCCGGTGTACTGCGCGGCCTCCGGAAGTGTCAGCCAGCGCGGACGCAGATCCGGGTCCCGCTCTGAGGGCACCCGCGCCCCGTCCCGGGCCTGAAGTTCGCCCAGGATGACGGTGAAGCCTTCGCGCGTGTAGGGCCAGGGCGGCAGAGGGAGCTTTTCCTGCTCAAGGTCCTTCTTGCGGGCCTCGCCCTTCTCCAGGCGGACCAGAGTGAGCCTTACGAAATTGCGAAGCACCCGGGTCAGCCAGAGGGCATTGATCGCGAAGGCCGCCACCGTGATGCCCAGGTAGAGGGTCCCGGCAACGCCCGCGTCCGAATGCCCCCAGAGGCGTCGATGCAGGGGCGCCACCCAGGGCGCGGCGGTGGCCTGCCACCGCAGCGCCAGGTAGCCACCAAGACCCGCCCCGGCCACCAGGAAGGCCCGAACCGTGTCCACGGCGACCAGCAGGGGGGAGGTGTTCCGGAGGTAGGCGACGAAGGGCCTCACAGCACCGCTCCTTTCCGCCGATCCCGGTTGGCGCCCAGGGCGGCCTGGTCCAACCCCACGCCCCGCAAAGCCGCGGCCTCGCCGGCCTGGTGAGCCTCCAGCCAGACCTCGAAACGCCGCGCGTAGACACCGGTCCCCAGCGTGAACAGGAGAAGCACCCCCAGGCCCCCGAGGGCATCCGGCACGACCACCTTGACCAGGGCCATGCCATGGCTCATTGCCCCCGCCAGATCGGGTACCGGCGAAGGCCTTCCGGCCGCGGCCGCGCGCCGTTGCCCAGGGGCGCGAGCAAACCGAACCGGGTGATGCCACCATCCATACCCGGCGAAGACCACCCCCAACCCCACGCAGGCCAACGCGTGGAGAACCCGGATGGGATGCAGGGAACGCTCGGGGTGAACAGCCATCACGCCCCCCTGCCCAGGCCCGGCCCGGACGGACCGACTTGCCGCTCCAGTTCCACCCGGAGGTTCTCGGCCAGGGAAGGCAACTGGTCCCGGCGCTGGGCCCAGTCGGTGCCCTCCCCCAGGACGCCGCGACCGCGGGCCTCCTCCAGGGCCCTGCGGATCACGGCCGGCGGCACCGCCTTCAGGGCGGCCTCCTTCAAGGGGTCCGGGAGCCCGCAGGCCCGGAATCGTGCCGAAAGCCGCTGCAGGTCGGGCGCCAGGAGTTGCAGGCGATCCGGCACCACCATCGCGGGGGCACCGGCTTCCAGCTTGAGCAGACCCGCTTCCGATTCCATGCCATCCTCCTTTCCCTTTCCGTCTACCGGACCAGGCGCAGCACCAGGTCCGCGGCCAGGAGCACGCCCAGGCTCCCGCCGACCCAGGCCAGGGGCTTCATTACGCCCTGCAGGCGCTGGATCCGCGCATCCAGGCGCGTCCCGGCCTCCTCGACCATTCCGGTCAGGCTCCGCTCCAGACCGGCCTGGGTCTCGGTCACCTGCTGGTCGAACCGCATCCCGGTCCCGTTCACCGTGGCCGAGGTGGCCGTCAAGGCCTGCACCGCCGAGGCGAGGCTCCGCAGGGCCGCCTCCATGCGGGCGGTGTCCTCGTCCCGGGCCGCGATCATCCCTTGGCGGAGCACCCGCAGGGATTCTTCCTGCAGGTCCTTGGCCTCGGTCAGGTTCCGCAAGCCCGCGCCCAAGGCCTCCTGGTCGGTCTGGCTGCGTTCGCACCAGGCCGCCCACCCCTCGGCGGCCACCTGCATCCAGGCCTGGAGCCGACCGAGGGTCAGGGCCAACTCGCTCAATTGGCCCACCTGCAGGGCGACCGCGTTCCTCAATTGCTGGCGCGGGTTCAGCATGGCCTCCCGCGCGGCCAGGTAAGCCTCGTTCGAAGACGACACAGGCTTCCCGGGAGATGCTGGTTCGGTGGAAGGCCTTGGCGGCGTCCCGGCCTCCCGGGCGGGCCCCTCGGGCATCGGGCGTTCGTTCGGTCCGTACTTCTCGGTCAACCCCAAGGCTCACCTCCCTCTTGTTGTGTTTGCCCTGGAGCAGGGCCAGGGCCGACCCCTTTGCGGCATCACGGCTCACCGCCGCGGCCAACTCCTCCCGGCTGCTGGTGTAGACCTTGGCCTCCAGGCGGGCCCGCGAGATGCTCACGTAGAACTGCTGCCGGTTGACCAGTTCCCGGCCAAGTAGGGTGTCCACCACCACCAGGGACCGGTCTTCGGTGCGGCCCTGGCTGGAGTGGCTGGTGATGGCATAGGCATGGTCCACGGGCTGGATCCTGCCCAGGTCCAGGCTCACCCTCCGGGACGGGCCGTCCAGTTCGAGCTCCGCGAGACCTCTGGAAAGGTCCAGGCGGCGAAGGACGCCCGTGTCGCCGTTGGCGATGCGAAAGCCCTGCCCTTGAACCCGCTGGCCCTCGGGCTTCTGGGCTTCCCGGTATTGGATCCGGTCCCCCACCGCAAAGCGTCGGCCCTCCACCCGGAACACCTCGGCGCTGGCGAACCGGGAGGGCGAAAACTCGGCCCTGCGTCCCTCCGCCAGGTCCACCTGGATGGTTTTGCGTTCCAGATCCACACCCGCGACCCGGCCCTGGGCTCCCTGGTCGATCCCGAAGACCTTGGAGGCCCGGGGGAAGACCAGGAGGTCACCCACCTGGTAGCTCTGAACCTCCCTCCGCTGGGCCAGCGTGAGCCCGCGTGACACCCGGATCTCGCCTTCCAGGCTCCTACGCTCGACCCGGCCCGCCTCGATCAGGGCTTCCCGGATCCGCCGGTTCAGGTCGCGCCGCTCCTCGTTGCTCGGCGCGATGACGATGCAGGTCTGTCCGCGCGGGGTTGCAAGGAAGTCCTGAACCACCGCCTGGTGCCGGGACGACCGGTCCGGATGCTCCAAGATCTTCTCCATGGCCTGCAGGCGGGATACCGCCTCGCGGGTCCGGCCTTCGGACGCATCCACCACCGCGTCGCGCAGGCCCGGGTCCTTCTGCCGGCGGATCTCATCCAACCTCTCCGCCCTGAGCCCGGCCTCCTGCAGGTACGCGAAAGGCATCCCCGCCTCCACGGCGGCATGCTGGAGGCGGTCGCCCACCAGGACCACCTTGGCCCCGGCCTCCCGGGCCTTGCCGAAGAGGGCCTCCGCCTGTTTGCTGCTCATCTTGCCGGCCTCGTCCACCAGCCAAAGCTGGGGCTCGGTGGTTTGCCCGCTGCGCTCCTGTGCCAGGGAGGCGAGGGTCTTGGCGGACAGGCCGGTTTCCGTGGCGAGGGTCTTCACCGCACTGGTGTCGGGGGCGAAGCCACGCACCAGCCACCCCCGGGCCCCAGCTTCGGCCACCACCGCCTGGAGGGTATAGGTCTTGCCGGCACCGGCCTTCCCCTCCACGGCCAGGACCTGGTCCCGGGAGGTGAGCACATGCTCGGCCACCCGTCGCTGGCTGGCGCTCAGGGGCCGGCCGGGCTCAAAGGGCCGCCCATCGAGAATGGCCTGTCCGGCCCCCCTGCCGGAACGGATGAAGGCGATGTTCCGCCTCTCCAGGGCCAGCGCCTGATCCGTGGTGTAGCGGTGGCTGGGGCAGGCCTCCTGGTCTACCTGGACCAGATTCGGATCCTTGGGAAGGGCCGCGCGGACCTCCTCTAGGACCACCTCGCCCATGCCCTGCCGCAGGGCGGCACCCAGCAATTGATGGCCCGCGAAGGCGGCCTTACGCTCGGAAAGGTGATCCCGGGCGAAGGCCAGGGCGGACTGGGCACACAGGGATTTATCTTTCGGATCCGGCGGAACCACACCGGCAGATTGGACCTTTTCCGCCCTTTGCCGGATGGCCTCCAGATCCACCCCTTGCCCTTGGGTCGTTGCGGCCCAGAAGGTCCTGAGGGCCTCCCGGTCCACGTCGTGGTCCTTCACTTTCCGGGTGCGAATCGCCGCATTTTCCGCCGCCTTGGCCCCGCTCTGTCCCCGAGCCGCAAGGTATGGCTCGATGTCCTTCCGCCGCCGCTGGCTGAATGCCTCCACGAGGGATTTCGGGACCTCCCGGATGGCGATCACCCCCCCTTCCCTCACGTCGATGTCGTAGCCCCGGGCCTGGAGACGCCGGGCCAGGTCCGCGTGGAAGACGGCCTTCACGAAGGCCTGGGCGGCGAACATCTCGCGGGTTTCCAGGCCGACGAATTTCCCGTCCTGGCGCCGGGTCATGTTCATCACCACGTTGTGGATGTGCAACTGCGGATCCAGCCTGCGGCTGGTCTCGTGCAGGAAGGAGGCGATTACCAGGTTGCCGCTGGTTTCCAGATTGCGCTCCCGGTCCTTAGCCAGGGCGAATCGCTCCAGTTCCACCATGGCCCGGGCGTTGGAGGCCCTCACATCCTCCACGACACCGGCATCGCCGCCCACCAGCGCCAGGATGGACACTGATTTGTCAGGGGAGCAGGTGAAATCCCATCCAGCCCGGTGCTTGCCGGTACCCACTTCCCCCGGGATGAGCTGTTCTCCGGTGAGGACCGCCTTGCCCTCCAGCACCGCATCGAAGATTTCCTTCTCCACCGCCCCGCGCAACCCGAGTCGCTCCGCTCCCAACCCGGACCAGGTCCCCGCCACCGCCTTGCCGTCCTCGGTGTAGTAGTCTCCCCGCGAATATTCCCGGTCGTAGTAGTCCCGCCCCTGGTTGGCGGTCAGGGCCCCGCTGGCTCGGATCATGATTCCTCCCCACGATCCCGGAGGGTGCCCTGGATGATCGCCGAGGCCCTGCCGCTGGCCCAATCCTCCAGGCTGCGCGCCTCCTCCCGGCCGAGGGTGTGGCCCAGGAATTCCCGGAACATCATGCCTGTGACCAGCGTGATTTCCGTGTTCACCTGGGCCAGCGCATCGGCCTCGCCGCGCTGCTGGAGCTCCTTTTCGATGATGTCCCGGAGGAATTCCGAAGGGGTCACACCCAGGTCCAAGGCACGCAGCCGAAGGCGTTTCACCATCAGCGGACTCAATCGAACGGAAAAGCGAACACCCATATTCATGACTTCTCCCGGTGGATCCAAACGTCCGACACGCTTAGTAAAGACATAATTGCCCCTAACTCCTTATGTCCGACATGCGTCAGACTAATCCAGCGTGATAACGCTGGGTGCGCGGCATCGCAGAGGCGTGTCGTGTGAAGGATTGGTCAGCAGACCAATCCGCTGTTTCCCCGTGCGAAAGCACGCATTCGCTGGGTTTTCCGCGGGATGGAAAGTCCGGTTGACGCGTCGCGTTTCGCGGCACTCCGCTCACCGGAAAATGTCGATTGGGGGCTTGGAAGGGGGACTTTTGGGACCTATGCTTGGCGCATCTTCCGGAGGCCATGTGGCGGAAAGTGAAACCCAGAAAATCGGCCGACCCAAGGTCGAGCAAACCCTTCCCCTGATCTTTGCCCAGAACCGCCCGAAGGTGGTTCGGGAGTTCTCGCTGGAGGCGCCCGTCGCCCAGCTCATCGAGGATTACGCCGACTGGGCGTCGGAGACCGGGGGTATCTCCAAGGACGAAGCCAAGGTGCTTCTCATCGGTCGTTCGATCGATGCTTTCGTGAGGAAGGACCGTCTTTATAGTCAATTTCTTCAGGACCAGAAAAGGAAGGAAATAAAATGATCTTTAGCTTCAAATGTGCTTCCGCGTTGCTCCTGGGAGCTGCCCTTTGGGCGGGTTCCTTCCACGACGGCAAGACCCAACTGTCCACGGAGGAACAGGCCCTGCTCCTCCAAGGCGAGCAAGGCAAGGATGGGTTCGAGCGGGTCTGGCGTGCGCCTGAGTTCAACGGGAAATGGCACCTGCTGAAGTGGGACACCGACCACGCCTGGGCCGTTCCCGAAGCCCCCGGTGACCTCCTGGACCGCGTCCGGGAGGAGGTCGGCCGGGTCAACCAAACTCCTGGCACCGGAGAGGACCTCACGCTTACCGTGACCGTCTTCCGCTACAAGCGCAGCGGTTTTCTGACCAACCCCGTGGGCCATTTCGAACTGGTGGCCCGGGACCCGAAAGGCCGCGCGGTCTGGATGGCCCTGGACCAGGTGAAGAGCTCCCAATCCCTGGCCGAATCCCTTGCAGATTCGGACAGTTTGATCATGGGGCGGGAACTGCATCGCCGTATTCGTCAAACCTTCGAGAAATAGACGTGGCGCGGCCTCGCGGGTCTGATTGGATCCGCGAGGCCTGCGGATAACCCCTCCGTACAGCTTCTCGATTCCTCTATGCCCAAGGTCATCCCCGGACTGCACAGAATTGAGGGCACCTGACAGACCCGGGCGACGCTTCGCCCACCTCATCGGAGGAAGGCCGTGAAGTCCCGCATGAACTCGTCGACTAGGCCTGAAAGTGGATCGCCCGGCTCGAGTATCACGTTTTCCACAAAGTAGGCCTTGGGGCGCCCGTCCTGCGTCAGGGAACCTTCCAGGATGAAGGTAGGTCCGACGCTGTTCACGTCGAAGTAGACCACCCTCACGGACAGCTTGTTGGGGGCGCTGGCCCGGGCCTGGAGCTCCAGTTGCTCTCGGAGGTAGCCCATGACCCTGCCCTGCCGCTCATCCCAATCCCAGCGGGTCTCCTCCACGGCATAGCCTGCGTTCGGCTTGAAGTCGGCGGCCTTCCAAGACCAGCTGAGGGATTCACGCCCGCCGCCCTTCTTCAGGAGGTGGTAGGCCTCCGCAGGCAAGGTCCGTCCGCTGTGGGTGGCTAGATCGAGGGTTTCACCCGCCCGAAGGGCGCAGGTGCAGAACGAGGCGGCAATCAGGAGTTTCAGCATCAGGAATTCCCTTTAGGAAGTGGTGGTAAGTCGGCCCCGGCCACGCTGGCCAGGGCTCAGGAAACGGCCAGGTAGAGCGGGTAGAGGAGGATCGTCTTGATCTGCGCACGGCGTCGGATCGTAGTCGGGAAGGGGTCGTCCGTGAGCTTCACCTCCAGGGGGAGCTCGGGCTCCAGCACGGCAGTGATGCCCTGCCAGGCCTCACTGCATGCGTCAAAAAAGCCGGGGCGGTTGATGGCGGGGGACCGCCTCGCGGCGAGGCTGGCCTCCCGGTAGGTTTCGATCAGGGTGCGCAGCCGGGCCTTCACTTCCGGGCTGAGGTCCTCTGCATACTTGACGGTCTCCGGTTCGGTTTGTTGAATCATGGGCTCCTCCACGCTGGGGGTTGGGTCATCGTCGTCATCCAGGTACTCGGTGGGATCCAGGTCCACCGTGTTCTCCCTCCTCAAAACGTCCTCAAGCAAGCGCTTCTGCCTTTCCAGGGCCGCACCCTGCAGGGGCAAGCGGCTGTATCCCATTCGGGCAAGGCGCAGGCCACCTTCGGCACGCGGCCCAGCCGCCATCGGCGTCCCATCTTCCGGCTCCATTCGCCAGCCTGCCTGCCGAAGGATGGGGCCGGCATGCGTGAGCCAGAGCGCGCCCTTCTCTGCCTGCAGGAGGGCGTTCCAAAGCGTTCCGCCCGGGTTGCCCAACTTGCGCCCTTTGGCGCGGAGGGCCTGCAGGATGGCCCAGGCGCCCTCTCCGGTCCAGGGGCTGCGCTTGGCAAGCCCAGGGATCCGCTCCGGGTCCAAGATCTCCCCGAGGCCCTGGCACAACGGTTCCGGCCACGGGTCCTGGGACTCGCCCCTCAGCCATGGACTCACGTTAAACCCTGGCCTCCTGCCCTCGCCCGCACGATCTGTTGCCTCAATGCGCCGAGGTTGATTGGATTGATTTTGATTTGGATTTATTGAATTCAATTCAATAGTCATTTTTTCAATCAATTCATTAACTTCAAGAATTGATGGATTGATGGATTGACTGGAATTGTTTGTACTTGTGAAAGCATTTTGATTACTTAAAAGCGTGTCGGGTTGACGGGTGTCAAAATGATGGGGGTCAATTTGAGGGGTATCAATTTGACGGGTGTCAGTTTGACGGGTGTCAGTTTGACGGGCGTCAAGGGGATGGGCATCCACCCCATGGCACTCACGGGAACCAGCATTCGGCTCCCGGTCCTCAAGGATGGCTTCTGGCATCTCGGCCCCCGAGTCGCCCTCCTGGGCCCACCGGAGCCGGAAGCGAGGGGCCGTGCCACCCCGGGGCCCACACCCTCCAGGAAGAACCTCGACCAGCCCCATCTCCTCCAAGAGGGCCATACGGGCCTTCACGGTGTTGATGCTCCTGACTTCAAGCCGATCCGCCCACCGGGCCCAGGGAACCGCCACGAAATCACAGGTCGGATTCCCCCCCTGGAAGGCTTCCCCCACCGTCTCCCGCGCCAGGGCGAGCAGAGCGAAGCGGAGGTCCTTGTTGAGCCCGTTACAACGCACGTCCCAGATCTCGTTGAAGAACTGGGCCGGGTGGCCGGTCGGGGGGCGGAACCCCTGAAAGCATGCCCCCGGGGCAGGAAGGAAAGGGCAACCGGTCCGGGGCTGGGGCTGGGGTTGCCCGGCAGGGTCTGGGGATTGCATGGGGACCTCGCTTGAATTCTGGGTTTGAGGGAACGGCGGCCCTCTGAAACCCTGTCGTGCATGGCTTTTTGGAGGTGTTCGTCACGTAAGGCTGCTTCGGTCGATTTGGACCGCACGGCTTCCAGGAATTACCCTTGGCCGCCAGGGAAACGCCAGGGGCGAGTTGTTCGGGACGGACGGGCCGGGCCTAGCCGCTTCCGCGTCCCCTCGTCCCCGGTCCCCATCTGTCAGGCGGTCGGAAGTGGCACCCGGGAAGGCATGCCCGGGGTTCCGCGCGCTGTCAGCCCCCTCATCCAGGGCTTCCCTGGTTTTTTTCTTGCGGATCAGAGACCGTTCCCGAGCCGCCATGACCCCCTGGAAGGTCTGCGTCCCTTCTCCTGTTCCCAGCCGGTAGCCATTAGGCGAGGAGCCCCAGGGCCCCCGTTCGCAGGGTAGGACCTCTATCAGGCCCAGCTGCTCCAGGCGGGCTAGGCGGGTCTTGGCGGCATTGAGGCTGTTCACCGCCAGTATCTCTTTCCACCTGGCCCAGGGAATGGGCAGGAAGGCCGTGGGAGACCCTCCCCAGCGGTAGGCCTCGATGGCGAGTTCGCGCTTCAAGGCCGCCAGGGTCCAACGGATTTCATCAGTCAGCCCGGGCAGGTTCAGATCCCATGTTTCATCAAGGGCCTGGTTCGGGTCGACGGTTCGTGAATTCAATGCCCGGAAGTCCAGACCAAGAAGAGGCTGGATTGGACTTCTCGTCTGAGGTTGGGTCGGTGGATCTTGGGAAGACATTTCATCCTCGTCTGCAAAATCGGGATTCAGAAAACGGCTGCGTTCACTTTCACGCCCTGGCCCAGCCACCCAGGGCTGCAGCAATGTTTTGACCCTGTGGTTGGTTTGTCAAGTATAGCTTGTTTAACCTAATTGCTCATTTGGGTCCCTGAAGCGCCTCCGTTCAGACTGCAGCATTGGGGCCACCTAGGCTTCCACGAGCGCTGGCCCAAGCCCAGGCCGTCATGAGGTGGCCATCCACCTCCGGAAGGGGCTTCGGACGCGGTTTCTGCTCGAATGCGGGGAACCTGGTTCCGTGGGGCCGCAATTGGAAAGTGCACACCCTGAGCCAGGGGACTGATGGCCGCACCGTATGACCCGGGAGAAATGCCCATGCCGTCACGACTGGATCTGGTGGACCTGCCAATCAACCCTGGCAAGGCGGACGTTCCCTGCGCGGTCCTGCTGCCCGGGACATCCGCCGCGGCAGCGCTGCCACTGTGCCTTCTGCTCCACGGAGGCTTGTCCAGCCGGGACCTGCTGGTGCGCATGCGGGACCCGATCACCACCTGGTGGGAGGCGGGAAGCCTTCCTCCCATGGTGATCGCCACCGCCAGCACCGGCCCTTCAACCTGCTACCTGGACCACCCGGACGGCAGTGCCTCCTGGGAGACCGTGGTAGGCACGCGGCTGGGCCAGGACCTGGCCAAACGCTATGCTCTCACCGGCGACGTCGTGCTCCTGGGCCTCTCCATGGGCGGCTACGGCGCCCTCAAGATCGCCTTCGCCCAGCCCGAGGCCTTCAAGGCCGTGGCGGCGGTGGAGCCCATGCTCGAGCCGGCACTGCGTGCGGCGGACGTCCCTCCGCGAAACCGTTTCTACGCTTGGGGCCAGGACCTCCCCGCGGTGCTCCTGGGGCCAGACCGGGACCCCGCCCTCTTCGAGAAGGAGAACCCGGCCAACAGGGCAATCCGAAACGCCGGACGCATCCGGGCGGCGTGTCTCCCCATCTACCTGGAATGCGGGGACGACGATGCACTCCTGTTCCAGGACGGCACCGAATTTCTGCACCGCGTGCTCTGGGACCTGGACCTATCCCACGAATACCGCCTGACCGCCGGGGCCGACCATGTGGGACCAAGCCTTCTTCCACGCCTGCGATCGGCCTTCCATTGGCTGGGAAACCATCTGGTGCCGCCCCAAGAAGCGGACCCAGGCGAGGCGGAGCGCGCCTGGTCCCAGTGGCTGGCCCAGGGTTGCGAGGGCCCGCCGCCGACCCAGCCCCTGGATCCCGGAACCAGAACCATGCGCGCGCTTCTCCGTTTCCAGGCGGCCGAGTCCAGGGCCCGTGCCACAAAGGCTGACCCGACAACGTCCAGGCGCTTCGGCCACCTGCCGCCCTCGACGATTCGGCATCCATCAAACGGATCCGATGGACGAAAGCATCCAAAGGTTCATTCCGATTTCCGCCACCGTTCCGCTGTTCGATTTTGATGGGACTCCGTTGAGAGAACCCTTTGAAGCGCAGGTGCCTTCGCTGGCGAACCGCGAGGGTGTCAATCGTCCAGTGGAATCGCCCGATAGGCCTGTTGCTCGTGGTTGGGGTTGGTGGGAAAACGGCGTTCGAGCAGACATTCCTGGACCATCGGAGCCAGAAAACGATTTCTCAAGCCCTCCGGATTCCGGTCAAGCAGACCCGCCAGTTCCTTGAGCGTCAGGAACCGCCCGCGGCAGAGGGCGAGAAGGGTCGACCGAACAAGGGCCTCGGCCGCTTTCCCTTTTGATCGAACCTCGCTGGCGATCTCCCGAAGGACGGGGTCCTCCGCCAAAGGTAGGGAGCTCGGGACCATTTGTGGGGAGCTCGGGTCCAAATGTAGGTACCTCGGCTCCAAATGGGGGGACCTGGCGAGGTCGCCGGTCCCGGGGAATCGATAGGTCGTTCCCCGTCCCCGTTTATCGGACTCCAGAAAGCCACGGTCGACCAGATTGGCAAGAAGGCGTGAGAGGTCATGGGGATGCAGCTCGCACAACTGGCTCAGCCGGCCATGGGTCAGGAAATTCTCCACCTCCACGGTGACCAGGGCAATGCGCTCCACCTCGTCAAGGTCCTTGAAGCCGTCGCCGAACCTGCGGGCAACGGCCGCCAGAGCCTCTTCCGGCAGGAGGCTTTCCATTCTGAGCCGGAGCAGGGTCTGTTCCTCCGGTTCAAGGTCCTCCTGGATCTCAGGTTGGCGCCAGTGCTGGCCCTTCCAGTTCTGGAAGATGGTCGGGACCCCGGAGCCGAGGCGGTCACCGCGGCCGGTGAGGTAGAACATGTTCTGGATGATGGGATTCCGGCAATCGCTTTCGCCGCCGCGGATGGCCTGCTCCACCGAAACCCGCATCCGGCCAGGGTTCCGGAACTCGAAAACACCAGGCCGCTTGATGACCAGCACGGAACGGCGGCCGGTGAAATCCGCATGGATGAGGCTGTTGGCCAGCGCCTCCCGGATGGCTTCGTGGACGGGGGTGTCATCCTGGCGCACATCCCCCTTCAGGCGAAAGGGAACCTTGAGATCGGCCGTGAGCTTGTTGTAGACCTTCCGGTAGAAGTCGTAGAGGTTCCCTGACCAGAGCCCATCCGTCACCACCCGATCCAGAACGCGGCCTTCCCTGGGATCACCTGGCAGTTCCCGGTAATCCAGCACGTAGTTGGGGAAGGCCTCCTGGATGGAGGCCCACTTCCCGAACATCAGCAGGCCCGATGCCGTCAATCCACGCGTGCCTCGTTCACGGTCCGTTGCCCAGCCCCTGAGGCTTTTCAGGAAAGCCTCGTTGTCGAGCGCCGCGAACGGATGGTCCGGCTTCCTGGCGCGGAATAGGGCCTGGAAGGCGGAGAACGTCTCCATGTCCAGGTCCTCCCAGCCGAAGTGTTCCAGCACGAGGCCATCCCGCCCCGTGTCGCTGGATTCGGCCATCATTCGGCGAACCTCCTCCTCCGAGCAATGGTGATCCCCATCATGGAGACGCCGGAACGCCCCTGTCATCGGGTTGCCATGGATGTAGACGGGAAGCCGCTGCCGGGGGGCCCTGGGCACGCGCACGGAAAGAAGCGTTCGGCCTTCCAGAACCACCTCGGAGACATCGGCCTCTTGCAGGAGGTTGACGCTCACCTTGGTGGGATCACCCAGGAGGGCCCAGAGATCCCGCCGCACATGGTCCGGATCCGCAAGCCCCAGGATCTCAAAGCGACCTGGCCGGGGTTCCTGGACGCCTAGCAGCACGACCCCGCCGTTGGCATTGGCAAAGGCCGAGTAGGTGCGCCAGAACTCCTTTGGAACCTCGCCCATCCCACGAGCGCCCTGGGCGGCCTTGACCTCGAAGTCGAAGCCTTCTGTGAGTTCGATGAGCAGCTCTGGCAGGGCCTTCATGGGGCGGAATCCTGGAGCATGTTACCTCACGATTCCTCCGATCAAGGAGCCTCTCCCGTTGCCACGTTTGCCACGGGAGGCGAGAGCCTGGACTCCCAGTTTCCTGCCCGCCTTATTGCGAAGTTTTCAGATTGGCCACCTGGATGCGCAGGTTCCTGAATCGTGCACCAGGGGGAAGCCCAGAGTCGTCCGCCTGGGCCGCCTCAACCCTCCCGAGTTGGGCTCGAAATCAACCTCCAACCTCAACGCGGCGGAGGCGGCGGGCCAGCACCATCACCCGAGCGCCTCCCCTGCCCCAGAAGCCTGGACGGAGTCACGTTTCTCACAAAGATCAGCGCGTCGAAACGATCGAGGAGCATCGTCATGCTGCTGCTCGCTCCAGCCGCATAGTTGTATCTATCCCCGATTTCCCGAAAGGAGCGCGACTGGTTGAACCAGAGCGCCCCGGGGTCCGTGAAATCGATCCGCCTGAGGTCCAGCAACGCGAGCGGCATGCCGGCTTCCAGAAAGGCAGCCTCATAAGCCCCATCCTCGGGCGGGGGCGCGTGGACGGCCCGTGGCGTCCCGGGCAGGCCATACAGGTCCATTGGAACCGTGTTGAAGCCCCCGGCCCCGAAGCTGAACCCCACGGAGACGTACCCGGCCCGGTGGTCCTGGGCCAGCCATTCACCTGTGTTCACCCACAGGGGGGAGAAGGCACCCTGCTTGTTGATGTGGCCGTTATGGGCCCAGATCACGGCCTTGATGCCTGGATCCAGATGCCGCACCGCCCAATTGACGTTGTGGGCCATGGCACGGTCCCTGATGTTGACCCCCACCAAGGACTGGGGATGCTCTCCCAGGCGGAAATAGCCCTCCTGCTGGATCAGCAGATCGGCCATGCGCAGCGCCCATTCAAAAGCCGAGTTACCGCTGGCTGCTACTAAGCGATCCCGGTGCGTCACCAGGTATGTACGGGCATCATGGAGATTGGCGCTGCAGAGGACCTGGAGATCCTGCGAGGCGACACGATAGACCTGGCGGGCTGGATTCACCAGCCCTGTGAAGGGAGCGTAGGGGGCGAAGAGCGTGCGCACGTATGCCTCGCCTAAAGCATCGACCGAGGCCAGGTAGGTCAACAGGTAGCTCATGGCGGCGGCCCCATCCTGAATGTCGAAGCCGAAGAAACGCACCTTCCTCAGGTGCGAGGGATCGGCGTTGTAGGTCTTCATCCAGGTCACCAGATCCACCATCTCCTCGGTGGCCCAAATCCACATGCCCAGATCCTCTACCAAACCCCTGGGGTCCCCCATCCCGGTCAGCACATACGCGTCAAGGGCCCGGCACTGAGCCAGGTCAGCCTCCAGGCCGAAGGCGGTGAAGCCCCTATGCTCGACCAGGTACCGGAGGAGACGGTGCTTCATCCGGAAAAACTCCGAACTGCCGTGGGTGGCCTCCCCTAGCCCGACAATGGACGCCTCGCCCACCACGGTGTCAAAGGCCGCCAAATCGTCATCCTTGGCCGCGGGATCCACCGTGGCAATGGGCTTGGCATTCTCCTTCAACCACCGGATGTGTTGGGGAGGGTCCGTTGGCCCTAGCGCGCGATCTCCGGACCGGCACCCTACACTCATGGTGGCAGTCCCCAGGAACCCGACTACAGCCGCCTCTGCAAGGAATTGCTTCCCCTCTCGTTTGCCTGGCATTTGCTTCTCCGCGAATGGCAACCCGGTTGGCCGGATCGGATGGCGTCAGCCGTGCCAGGGATGGCTGAAACCAGCCTGCGGTTCCCAGGTCCGACATCTGGCTGGACCCTGCCTGTCCAGCAAGGTGCCAGCACATTCCCCTGCCCTTCTGCGCAGGCATCTGGATTCCTGGCTTGGACGGGCGCTGATCACCCCTGCCGCGCAAGCGGCTTCGTCCAAGGGAAGGCGCCACGGTAGCGAACGGCAAGCGAGCCACGGGAAGGACCGCAGAGGGCTTGCCCGTTATGGGCTATCGGGATCTGCTGAAGGAGATGGCGGTTTATTCGCGGAATCTAATGCGCTTCATCCAGGCCCCCACCGCTACGGCCGTGATGCATCCGACCGCCAGCCCCCTTCAGCAGCGTGCCTTCGATCTCCTCGGCATCACCCCGGCCTTGTAGTCAGAAAATCCGCACCTCGTTTCCCCTGTAAATCTCATGGGAGTAGGGCGGACTTGCTGGATCAATTTGGAACTTCGGCCCGGGGCTACCGGACCATCCGCAACCTGGTGACGATGGCCTCATTGCCGGCAAGCTGAAGTTCGACCTGACCCCAACCTGGCAAACTGCCCGGTTATAACCGGTCGCTACCCACTCGATTCCGCGAGGAAGCAAAAGTTTCTTCAAATGTTGGAATTTATGTGGCTTTGCCCTTTTCCAAGGCCGGCTAATAACATTTTTTAATGTCTTTGCGTTTGAAAACAACGTTAATATACCAGGAGATCCAGGCTATATAGACACCGGCAATTAGGGCTTCCGCAAAGGAGAATAGCGGGATCAATACAATTGGAAGCAAAAAAGTCATGAAAAGAAATATATTCACAATTGCACATTTCATTTTTTTGGCTTTAACAAACTCAAACCCGGGAATCATGCATAGAAGATCCCTAAACGTAAGTGAGTTCAAAACAACCTTGGAAGGTTGACCTAAAACCTTTTTGGCCAAAGCAACAGGCACAACTGACGAGAGCATCAGCCAGATAACCCATAAATAAAATTTTGACATTTTGTTCACTCCATCAACATGCGTATTCCCAAAAGCATGAGAAGTATATCATTCATTTTGGACTTGAGCAATGCTTTCTGCCGCAGCTTTATCTACGGCTTTGGTTTGGTTAGAGGCCTCCTGGTCGATAGCCTTAAATTGATCGTCTAGCCTCGAGACCTCGACCAGGAGGTTTACCGAAACCTGTGCCCCTCTGCAATAAAGTAGGCTGTACCCGCAGCCCCAAGGGTTGCTGCTATCCCCACACTTTTCCAAAGGGATTGAAAAGTTGACCTTCCAACATTAAAGGCATCCCATGCGGCGCTTCCAGCATCGGGACTAAACGGTTTCTTCAAGTCAGTCACAACGTCATCATTGTATTTGTTCGTGGCTTCTTGCTTTTTGCGATCGGCATCCTTTTTAATTTTTTCTTTTTCTTTTTTCGCATTTGCCTTAATTTCTTTTACTTTCTTGCTTGTTTTATCGTACTTTTCCGAAAGCGCCTTTCCTGATTGCGATACTTTTTTAGCTTCCTTCTCCTTTTTCTTTTCCTCACTATCGTCTTTCCCCGCTAGCCCAAGGGGATCGACAAGCCTCGTCGGATTGTTTTTCACATAGCTGTAGATGTTCCAGCTTTGCGTCTCCTCGAAGTGCTGGTCCCGAGCGGGATCTGGGCTTGGCCTGCCCCCAACCCCTTGGACAGCTTGAAATGTTAGGATCCACTCACAAGGAGATGGATTCAAATTCGGCAAAGCAAGTTCACCGAGGAGCAGATCGTGGCCCTGCTCCGGGAAGCCGAAAAGGGCGAGCTCACCATCCAGGCGCTGGCCAAGGACCGAGGGATCACCGAGCAGACGTTCTACCGCTGGCGTAAGAAGTACGGAGGTGTGGAAGCCTCTGACTTGAAACGGATGAAGGAGTTGGAGAAGGAAAACAGCCGGCTGAAGCGGATCGTCGGCGAGCTCTCCCTAGACGTGGCGGCCTTGAAGGAGCTGAACGCAAAAAAATGGTGAGCGTTCCGCAACGGCGAGCTGGCACGGCCTTCCTGCGGTCCAAAGGCGTTTCGCTTCGGCGCTGCGCCAGGCTCATCGGGAAAAGCCGCTCCAGCCTCCGGCCACGCACCCCCTCCTTGGGCAAGGACGGGATTGCGGAGCGCATTCAGGACCTGGCCCATTGTCATCCGCGTTACGGCTACCGCCGCGTGTGGGTGCTGCTGCGCCGTGAGAACCGCCTGGTGAACGTCAAACGGGTCCACCGGCTCTTCAAGCTCATGGGCCTGCAGGTCAAGCGCAAGCCTAGAAAACGGATCCGGACGGGCGAGACCGTGCCAATGAAGCCGATCCAGCCTAATCAGGTCTGGACCTACGACTTCGTCAAAGACGCTGCCTTGAACGGCGAGGAGATCCGGTGCCTGACCGTGGTCGACGAGTTCACCCGCGAGGCCCTGGCCATCGAGGTGGATGGGCGCATCGGCTCAGGCAGGGGCGGAAAACCAGCAACGCCTACCTAAAACTCTTGCCGCTGCTCGGGCATGAGACGAGCCAATGGTCCAGAGATGTCGTACCCTGCCTGCCGGAGGAGCCTGCCTGTCCAGCAAGTTGCCAGCACATTCCCCTGCCCTTCTGCGCATGCATCTGGATTCCTGTCTTTCTGCGCCGTGAGTGTCATGGAGAGGCCAAGGGTTGACAGGGAATTCGTTCCGAGCCATAATTGAGCATGTAGTCAGTCATTTATCAGGAATTCCATGGCCCGCCCCCGCAGCGAAGACAAACGCCAAGCCATCCTCCAGGCGGCTACCCGGCTTTTCGCCGAGGAGGGCCTGAACGCGCCCACCGCCCGCATCGCCAAAACCGCCGGCGTAGCCGAGGGAACGCTTTTCACCTACTTCGCCAGCAAGGACGAGCTTTTGAACCAGCTCTATCTGGAGCTCAAGACCCAGCTGCGCTCCGCCATGGAGCCGATCCCGGCTCGTGGCGGACTGCGGGAGCAGGTCCGGCAGGCGTGGCTTACCTATGTAACCTGGGGGGTAGCCCATCCCCAGGAGCGTCAGGTGCTCGCCAAGCTCGGCCTGTCGGATCGGATCACCGTGGCCACCCGGGCCGAGGGCCTCCAGGCCTTCTGCGATGTCTCCCGCCTGCTGGAGGCGGGCATGGCCAAAGGAGCCCTCAAGGGCCAGCCGCCCGCCTTCGTGGGGTCCCTCATGTCCTCCATGGCCGAAACCACCATGGACTTCATCAACCGCAACCCGGACGCGTCAGAGGAAACCCTTCAAGCCGGCTTCGCCGCGTTCTGGAAAGCCATCTCCTAACCCTGGTTTTTTTTCGTCCATTAATGAGCAAGTAATCGCTCATTTCGTTTCAAGGAGATCCCCATGACCAGTGTTTGGCTTTTGACTGGAGCCTCCCGCGGTCTAGGCCGTGCCATCGCCGAAGCCGTGCTGGCGTCCGGCGACCGACTCCTTGCCGGCGCGCGGGATCCTCGGGCCCTCGCCGACCTGGCGAACCGCTTTCCGGAGACGCTTCGCGTTGCGACCCTGGATGTGAAGGATCCGGTCGCGGGCGAGGCCGCGGTGGCGACCGCGCTTGACGCCTGGGGCCGTCTGGACGTTCTGGTGAACAATGCCGGCTACGGCCACCGGATGCCGTTCGAACAGATGGACGCGGAGGATTTCCGGGCCCAGATGGAGACCAATTTTTTCGGGGTGGTGAACCTCACGCGGGTGGCGGTGCCGGTCATGCGCCGCCAGCGCTCCGGACATATCTTCCAGGTGTCTTCGGTGGGCGGGCGAATCGGCAGCCCGGGACTCAGCGCCTACCAGGCAGCGAAGTGGGCCGTGGGAGGTTTCACCGAAGTGCTGGCCCAGGAACTGGCGCCGCTGGGCATCCGGGTGACCGCCCTGGAACCCGGCGCCATGCGAACCGACTGGGGCGCCACCGCGCAGAGGGACACCCCCGAGGTGTGGCCGGAGTACCGTGCGGCCATGGACCCGCTGCAAGCGCTGCTGGACACCATCATCGGCAAGGAAATCGGCGACCCAGCCAAAGTGGCCCAGGTCATCCTGGCCCTTGCCGGGCACCCGAACCCACCGGTACACCTCCTGTTGGGCAGCGATGCCGTGCACTACTGCGGCCAGGTGGAAGCAGCCAGGTCCTCCGCCGGCGAAGCATGGAAAGCGGTGAGCAGAGCTGTGGATTTCGGCACTCCCGAGGTGCTGCCAGCCTTTCCGGAAGCATGAGGAGACCTTCATGAAAATCATCCTCTTCGGGGCCACCGGAATGGTTGGGCAAGGGGCCCTGCGCGAGTGCCTGCTGGATGAATCCGTGCACGAAGTGGTCACGGTCGGCCGGTCCCCGACGGGACAGCCCCATCCCAAATTGAAGGAACGGGTGGCCAAGGACCTGTTCGACCTTTCTGCCCTGGACGCCGACCTCCGGGGAGCGGATGCCTGCCTGTTCTGCCTCGGGGTATCGTCGGCCGGCATGACCGAGGCGGCCTACACCCGCATCACCCATGATCTCACCCTGGCTGTTGCCCGGCATCTGGCCCAGGTGGAGCCCGGGATGGTCTTCCTCTACGTCTCCGGCGCCGGCACCGACGCCAGCGAGCGGGGCCGGACCATGTGGGCCCGGGTCAAGGGGCGCACCGAGAACAGCCTGCGAAGTCTGCCGTTCCGCCGGGTACTCCTGCTCCGGCCCGGTTTCATCCAGCCCCTGCACGGCATCCAGTCCCGCACTGGATGGTACCGGGTCATCTACGCCGTGTTCCGCCCCCTGGCGCCCCTGGTGCGGATCCTGTTTCCGGGCGCCACCTTGACCACGGAAAGCCTGGGCCGGGCCATGCTCCTCGCAGTCCGCCAGGGCGCATCCAAGGAGGTGCTCGAGGCCGGAGATTTGAATGACCTCGTGAATGCGGCCACCTTACGGACGCCACTCGGCAAGGATTAACCCCGCCCAGGAATCGACCCACCACGACCCAACCAGGAGACCCTCCCATGCGCACAGCCCAACACCCCATCAACTCAGGCTTCGGACCTTCCACCACGGCGGAGGAAGTCATCCGGGGAATCAATCTGTCCGGACGGACCGCCATCGTCACCGGCGGCTATTCCGGGATCGGCCTGGAGACCACCCGGGTCCTCGCTGCCGCAGGCGCGACCGTCATCGTACCGGCCCGCACCCCGGACAAGGCTCGCACCAACCTGGCGGGAATGCCCTGCGTGGAGTCCGCCGCCCTCGACCTCCTGGACCCGGCGTCCATCGACGCCTTCGCCGGAGCCTTTCTCGCCAGCGGACGCCCCCTGGACCTGTTGATCCACAGCGCCGGGGTCATGGCGGCACCCTTGGCCCGCGACGGCCGGGGCTATGAAAGCCAGTTCTCCACCAACCACCTCGGCCATTTCCAGCTCGCGCTCCGGCTCCTGCCCGCCCTGGCGAGCGCTGAAGCGTCGCGGGTCGTCGCCCTATCCTCACGCGGCCACCGGTACGCTCCCGTCGATTTCGAGGATCCCAACTTCGAAACCCGGCCGTATGACAAATGGCAGGCCTACGGCCAGTCCAAGACCGCCAATGCCCTGTTCGCGCTTGAGCTCGACCGGCGAACGGCGGATAAGGGCATACGCGCCTTCTCCGTGCACCCCGGCGGGATCCTGACCGACCTGGCGCGCCATTTCACGGACGAAGACCTGAAGCGCTTCAACTTCATCCGCCAGCCCGATGGCAAGGTTGTGTCCAACCCGGCCTTTCCACCCTTCCCATTGAAGACGGTCGCCCAGGGCGCCGCGACCACCATCTGGTGCGCCACCAGCCCCATGCTTGCGGGCATGGGCGGGGTGTATTGCGAGAACGGCGATATCGCCGAAGTGATTCCCGGGGATACGACCACGCCGACCGGGGTTGCACCCTGGGCCTGCGATCCAGAGGCTGCGAAACGGCTGTGGGCCCTCAGCGAAAAGCTGACGCGGATCACACTGCAGGCATAAGTGCCCATGGGGCCTACCCTATTTCATCTTGAAGGCCTCGTTGGTGATCAGAGTCCCCAATTCCTCTCTGATAACCAACGGGGTCGCCAAATCCGCCTTCCAGGCGTCGATGAAATCAGCGACCAAGGGGTGATTGCTGAAGAACGAACCAAGGGACCATCCTGATGCCGAATAGGCCAAGGCCCGAACAATCTCCAAGGAAAGTCCATCAAACTTCTTCCCGGCCTTGCGCATGGCCAGGAAGGCCATCCCGTCCTCCCTCCATCGCAGAATCGTCGCAATTGCCTTCACAGGCTCTTGGCGGCCAGTGGTTAGGAACCGGCTCCAGAGCATGTCCATCCGGGTCGTGACTCCCATTGGATCAGCGACATTCGGTGTCAGGTCGTAGGGATCAGGCAGGGGCGGAAAACCAGCAGCACCTGCCTCAAACCCTTCCCGCTGCTCAGGCCTGAGACGAGCCAATGGTCCAGAGATGTCGTACCCTGCCTGCCGGAGGAGGTAGTAACCGAAGTTGCGAACCGGAAGCGCCTCCTCCTCAAGTCGGCCCATGGTATCCATCGCCGCAGCAGGGTCCCCCTTCAAGACCGCCACCAGAAAATCCATGACCGCTGCCTGATAGGTTCTCGGCTCATCCTTGGCCAAACGAAGGAAATACCGAAGCCTGGAGGGTTCGGGATGCTGGTAGTACGTCATCATCCAGTCCCCGGCCTCCTTCATGTCCTTGAACCCCCCCTCCTTCGAAATTCGATCGAAGGACCAGACCGGCAGGACCTCGTCCTTGAACGCGGTCACCCGGCCATCGCGAAAGGCAGCCTGCCCTTGCACCTTGGCCAGACCGTCCTTGGCCGCTGGGGGAATCGTCCATTTCAGATCGAAAAGGGCAACGCTGGCGACCGACATGGCACCGTTCACATCCTGCTTGATCTGAGCGCTGGACAGGATGTATTTCACGAAATCCGCACCATGGTTCTTGACCTGCCGAACCTGAGACGGCCTCAGGTCCTTGAAGGAAACCTTGGCGCCTTCATACTCCACGGTGAATGAGTAAACCCCAGCCTTGAGCAGTTCGTCCCGGCCGTCTCCCTTGGACCAGACAGCTAGTGTCAGATTCTGCCCGGGAAATGCCCTGGATCGGCGATAGGGCGGGTTGACCAGCGGGAGCAGACCTTCCCACTGTCCGACCGTATCTCCGCCAATGATCCAAACGTCTTCGAGAACCACAGGCTGCTCAACCGATTTCACCTTCGGCGCCTGGGCTTGAAGAGAACAGGCTACCAAAAAGGACGACACCGCGCAGAGCAGCATTTTGAATAGCATGGCTTTCCCTTTTTGGATGAGGTGCATTTAGCCTACTGCAATTTCATTCACCGCCTTATCTATGTCTGTGGCCAGGGATCGAAGGGTTGCAGAATTTCCTATGCGTTTCGCCTGCACGTCCTGGCCGTGGATCCGGAGCATGCGGCTAAGAGGCGACAAACCTGGGTTGAAGTCAATCTGGGCAACCATCCAGGCAGGTAGATGAATGCACAGATATGCAGAATCCTGAATGTCTGGTTTCCCGAATGGCTGAATTTCTGCGTTTCTGCGCTCCTGGCTTTCTGGGCAAAACCCCTACCCTGTGCAGCAAACCGAACAGCGCCAGTCAGGGCGCATGAAACGCCGGGACTGACGTCAGCCGTTCATCCTCTCAAGTATGCAGATGGAATCCCCAGCGCCTCCCGAAGGCCTCGATCACTGGGTTTACGCCGGCCTGGTGCCGGGCCTGCAGCGCGAACAGATACAGCACGTGCGGGGTGGCCAAAGCCAGGATGTGGGCTGACCCTATGGCCTGACGCAGACGCTCCATCTGATCCGGGATGAAGCGCGCCCGCGGCACCCTGCCGAAGTGCTGGAAGACCAGCAGCGACAGACCGGCCTCGTAACAGAGCCGGGCCTCGGCCAACGCCAGGAACTTGGACGATCCTTTCCGGCCGATCGGGCAGCTCGGAACCTCCAACCCGTTGTCCGGATCGAAGAAGATCAGGTCCAGATTTTGAAACCGGGCAAGAGCGGTTTCCAGGTGGCAAGTCCGCCTCGCGCGTTCATCTGTGAGCAGGTCGGCATGGTAGCGGGCCTCTGGGATCAGGCCGGCAGACTCCACGGCGGTAACCTGGCCGCGTGCGTTCTTGGACACTTTACCGGCCAAGAAGTCGAACAAGTCCGGGTCCAGGCCGCGCCAGCGGTCTGGTTGGTCAAGGTAGGTAATCCTCCGGCCGTCCCTTCCTCCATCATCTGCGGTCAGCATCCAGTCCACCCCGATCCGCACGCCCGCACCGGCCATGGCACGCAGCAGGCCAAACTTCCGATAGTCGCTCAGGTCACCGAAGTACTGGTTTTTCACGGTACCCACGAGTCTCCGAAACATTCGTTTCAGGCGAAAGCGGTTTCCTCGCGACAGCGGTTGGCGCTAGGAGGATTGGGGGGGGTGGGGCCAGGCCGGGGTGGGTTGCCGCAGTGGCAGCTCAGGCGGACACAGGACTGCTGAGGCAGCACCCAGCCATTTGCTTGCTGGCGGGGTTGTGATGAACCCTGAGCCGTGGATCGTCAGGCTATGTGGCAGGACGTATTTAGCCTTGGTTTGAACTGCATTTCAACCGGATCGAGTCCCTTTGGTTAGCCCCGCGGGTAGGGGGAGAACCGGAGGGCGCGCAAGGCGGGTGCCCCAAGCTCTACCACCCGGCAGGGGCCTGCCCCTGCCGGGACGAGCAACGCGAAGAGTGACCGTAGGTGAGTTGGGACCCGCCGCCCGCTTTCTGGGCGGTGGGCGAACCGGAGGGAACGGGGGCAGGTCCCGCCTGGAGTGCCCGCAGGCTCGGACCCCGGACCGGGGGGCGGCGGTGATGACCCTCGAATCGATTCCAAAGCTTGCCTCCGCCCATGTTCACTCACCACCATGCAGCCCGATAGAATCTCTCTTGACGAACCAACCAAAACGACCAAACTTTTGCATATTGAGCCGACCACCATTTTGCGTTGGCCCCCAGGCATCCTGCCGCTCACTAGCCTTCCTGCCCATTTGGGCAGGCCTATTCCAGAGAAACCTTTAATACATCAAACTTTCTGAGTTCCTGCCTTTCTGCGCATCTGGCTTTTTGTCAGACAAGGCCGGGGCCTACCGGAGTCTCCATGGATCGTGGCCGCACGTTTGTTGTAAGCCTAAGGAAAGGTGGCGTGGGCAAGACCACCGTCGCCATGAGTCTCGCCATCTACCTTCGGCAGCAGGGCCGTACTGTCGCCTTCCTGGACCTCGACCCACAGCGGGACGGCTTTGATTTCTTCGCGGAGCGGACCCGGCTCTACCCGGACCTGCCTGGAATTGCTCACCTCGCCCTCGAGGATCCCGACCAGGTGGAGAGCGCGATGCGCAGCCTCACCAAGGCTGGGGCCGACGCCGTGGTGGATTGCCCACCGCTCGATCCACCCCAGGTAGTCCGAGCCCAGGAGATCAGCGATTTCCTCGTGTTCCCCTTCAAGCCAGGCGGCAATGACCTCCGGGCCTTCTCCCGAGCTCTGTCGCTCTACCAGGCTCGCCAGGAGCGGGTCCCCCGGCCCCAGGATCAGCCGAGAATGTTCGCCTTGATCAATGAGTTCATGCGAGGGCAACTCAACGATCGACTGCTGAGCAAATGGGTCCAGGAATCTGGGATCTTCCAGTTCCTTGGCTGCCTGGGGAGGCGCGTTGAGTTCAAAGACGCCATCGCCAAGCGCAAGGCCGTATGGGAATACGCTCCTGACTCGCAAAGCGCAAGGGAGGCCCTTGACCTGTTCGCCGCCCTGGAACGGAGCGCCCGATGAAGCCCCAGCGACCAACCGAAACTGACCTCCTGGCCCTCGTCCAGAGCGGCTTCCAGAACCAGTTACCCAAGGATCGCCAGGCCCAGGCGCCCCCCCTCACCACCCCAGGGGCGTCCGAGAAATCGAGCGATCTAGCGCTCCCTCCTCCCGTTCCGATGGTCAGAATCACCCTGGCGATCCCAGAGGACCTGCGCTACCGCCTTCAGTTGACGCTCATGCAACACCGCCGGACCCAACGATCACGCATCACCCAGGACGAATATTGCACCCTGGCCATCGCAGCTCAACTTGACCAGGAGCAGGTCCAAAAGGAGGCCAAGCGCCCTGAGAATCCGCTGGCAACCTTCCTCAAGGAATGCCTGTCGGACAAAGCCTTGACTCGAGGGTGGGCCCCGAAAGCCAAGAAGTTGCTGGAGGACTTGGGGCATCCCTCCTCCTGAACCTGCAGCACCAACTCCGGCCCGCACCCCCCAAATGCCACTTCAAATCTGTAGGAATCCCATGAAGAAGAACCCGAATCACACGCCTGCACCTCCTCGAGAGGTCCCCGTCCTCGCGCTCAAGGTCCCCGAAGCAGCAAAGGCCATTGGGATAAGCGTCAGCCTCATGTACCAACTGATCCGGGAAGGAAGAGTCAAGGCCGTGCGTCCCTCCGACGGACGCACCATCATCCCAATGGATGAGCTCAAGCGCTATCTGGCGTCCTTGGTCGCCTGAGAATGGGCACTGTGTCGGCTTGGTTCCCGCCATCCAGCACCTCATCAAGGCCGCGTCCTTGGACCTACTCCTCCGGGGTGTATCGATTCCCAGAGGTTTTCCAGTTCCTGATGGATCCGAGGAAGCCAAATTCGCACAGGAACGGCTTGGCCTCCTGAAGGCCGGACGCGACTTGAAGGCCGCCAGCATCGTTGCCGCCCTTCTCGGGCGCAACAAATGAGGGAATCGCACCCGAAGCCAGGTCCTCCCAGTTACGATAAGGCCTACCGATGCCGCCTTAACAAGGCTTGAAATGATTCAAGTTCCACATAGGCAACCTTGATTACCAATGATCCTCTTCAGCTCGCAGTTACAATCCGCCGACCGGGATTGCTCGCCAACCGGCTTCAAGCTTGGCCGTTAGGTTCGGCTCCTGGAAATTCGCCGCCCCCAAAAGCTGCCGGGCCGACTTGATTTTGCGATAATTCGAACAATATTAATTTTTAAATATAAATCAGAACGGTCAAATTTTCACCCAGTTACAATGGACCCTGTTACTGATCAAAACATTTACTATTGAAATGGCTAGCCTTGAGTAGAGGATGGAGACTTCTCCCAGCGGGGCGGATGCCTTCCCAGTTACGATTCGCGTGCACGGCCGCACCAAGCCTCGCTCGGATGGTTCCGCTTTATGTGGATTGTGGGAACCATGGGCCCGTCGAATGCCTTCTGAAATTCGATTGCACGCCCACAGGGTCGGTCAGGCCCAATAGGGCAAATACCTGGCTCCAACTCCTGAAGGGGCGTCAGGGTTCATGGGCTTGATCAGGTCTGCGTCCAAAGCATCCCTGATGACCCTGCTGGCCATCGGGTAGTTCTTCTGATCGATCCCGAGTCGCTGCCGGAGGGTCGCGTTGGTCATGGACTGTCCCGAAACCCATTGCAGGCAGGCGTGCTGATAGCAGGCCCGGACCCGATCCTCGCGCTCCATGTCCTTGTAGTTCTTGGGAGAAAACAGAACCGCCCGGGTGTTGTCCTCAAGAACAGAGAAATTCGGCGCCGGGAGCTGATACTCCTCCACCTTGGCAACGACCTTGTCGATCCCACTGCCCCGTTCCTCACAGAAGTTGAGGCGACGCATAACCCCCGCCAGGACTTCGTTCCTGGATCGGGGAGGGAAGTCGATGAAACGCAATGGTTCCACCAAGGGGGCACCCGGATTGGTGATTTCCATTCGGTCCGCGAAAATCTCGACCATGGGACCCGCCCCGGTGATGGAGAAGTCCTGGTGGATGAGGGCGTTGACGACCAGTTCCCGGATGGCCAGTTCGGGATAGAGCTTCTCCTCCCGCCGGAGGGCCTTGTGAATCGCCTCATTCGTCGGCAACTGCCCCTGGATCCAGTCGATGGCCGAATCGAGGGTCACCGCGTAGCCCTGGCTCCGCTCCTGTTCCCGGATCGTCTCAACCCTGCTGGCCCCCCGGTAATGGATGATCCGCAGCGCCTTCCGAGCCAGGCGGGGAAACTTGGCCAAGTCCCGAGCGAACAAGATGCCCCCCAGGTTGGTCACGTCGAAAAGCCCTTGGCCCTTCGTCCTGATGAGGTTTTCCGTGGCCAGGCGTTCCAGGATCCCGTCGGCGCCAGCCGGCAACGGAGCACCGGCCAGGTGGAAATAGGCCGGGTAGTCCAGGAGGTTGTTCAACAGATCACTGCTGTCAACGCCCTCAAGACATATGCCATCCTCGAAGGAAGTGGACTTCAGTAGTTCCCAGAGCCTGCGTTCCTTCTCGGGGTAGTCCCTGAGCGGTTTCAGGTAGGTCCCAACCCGGACGTGGCGCTCCCGTTCGAAAGCCACCGGCATCTGGCTGGCCGGCGGAATCTCCAGGACCACGACCGCCTGGCCTCCCGCGCTTCCTTCATGAAAGAGGAGATGGGGTCTGGGCTCCACCATCCGGGCCAGCCAAGCCTCCAGGTTCTCGTTGCCCTTCTTGGCGGAACGAGGGCGGAAGCGGGTGCCGACAACAGCGTGGCTGCTGTCCTGCACGCCCCACACCAGATAGGCCGCCGGCTGTCCATGCAATGCCGCGGCGTTGGCCAACCCGGAAATGTAGCGGCCAATCTCCATGGGATCGGCCTGGTTTTCCTTGAATTCGACCCACTCCGTCTCCTGCGGAAGGGCAATCAGGCGTTGGAATAGATGTTCAAAGGACTGTGGGTCCATGGTGCCAGCTTCCTCCAGGAGGACCTCCCAAAACCAGTTGGCCAACGGTGCTTGGATCCGGGGAAATCGTTCCCTGATTCTCCACGGACTCGGCCCTGATGGCACTGATCTTCGTCCAGGGCCAGGACCGGATTGTCGCCTTTCACTACCTCGCTGGGCATCTTCCTATTCGACTTGTTGGATTGTAATTTTTCTGCCTTTATGACTTTCTGTCCCTCTGGTCCGGTCAAGATTTGAATGAAAGCTCCCCGGAGAGGGGGAGAACCGGAGGTCGTGCAGGGCGGGTGCCCCAAGTTCTGCCACACGGCAGGGGCCTGAACCTACCGGGACGATCCAGGCGAATAATGATCGGACGGGAACTGGGACTCGCCGCTTGCTATTTGGGCGGTGGGCAAGTCGGAGGGAAAGGGACGAGTCCTATCTGGAACGCCCGGGGGTTGGACACCGAACCCTGGGGTGCCTCATCCGCGTATTCTCCTACCAACAGGCAAAGGACTCATCTACACTTAGGTTGTCAACGTCAAAATATTCATGGCAACGGAGCGTATATGCGTCCAAGGATCTTCCGAACCTACGCAATAAATGTTGTCGCGCAGCCCCACCCAAAGGGAATTTATGAGCAATTATTTGATCGCCTAATTCAAGCTCGACCTGCGGTTAAGATCGCTCGCGATCAGTATGGGAAATTCACTTCTACGAGCAAACTGCCCTACCTAGTTGATTTTGAAGGTAAAAATCAAACAGTTTTCTTTGGGCTTCTTCACATTTATTCAAAAATACAGGCCGACAAGGACTGGTTTAACGAAAGTACTGAAACCATAGTTGATGACAAACAAGAGCTCGATGCAATCAAAAGGATTAGCCATCTTGGCCCAAATGACAGAGCGCTTCGATATGCCTTTTATCCAGACCACCACATGTTTATTTTCGATAGCCAGGCGAATAATACACCAATATCTGCCAGTACTGTTGAGCGATTACTAAGGAATTCACTCACCCCGCTAATCGAGCAGTTCCAAATTGAATCAATAAAATTTACTATCGAACCAGTCAAGAGCAAGGTGGATGAAATCATAAATATGACTGACCTTGGCAAAATAGAATTATTGTTGCATAGACCAAATCCCGATGCACTTCCCTCCAATATCGAAGATGACATTTTTAAAGACATGGACGAGGAAGGAGTCAGCGAAGAATCTATTGAGCTAAAGCGATCAAAATCCAAACCGATCAAGCTCAACAAAAGACGTACAGATATTATCAGAGTTGCTTCCAGAAATGGGTATGTAAGAGCATCTGGTTATGACAACGGGAAACGGAAAACCATTGCAACAAATGACCACCCCTTTCTATTCAAGCAATTCATAAAATTCGAAAAGAATGACGATATCGATGCCCCAAAGTTCTTCCTACAACACGCAGTCAGAATGCTGGAAATCATAAAAAAATCACTAGGGGTGAGCAATGAAACAGGAAGCGCAACAGTCTAAAGAAAATCAATCCCAAAATTCAAATTCAGTTAACTCATTCGACCAATACAAATCCGCATTCAATTCAATGAAAAAATACGTCAATATATATGGTGGAACAAAATCAATACTATTTAGCCCCTATTTTTTGATTTCAATATTGATTACCGCAGCATGTAGGTCAATGTACTTTAAGCCTGGCTGGTGGGAATTACCCAAAATGATTCTACCCAGCATGATTGGGTTTTCCATCGCAAGTTTCTCGCTTTGGATTTCGATGCTTAGCAGCGGCCTACAGAAAATTTTTTCCAGAACCCCCAGAACAATCCAGGTAGCGAGCTCAATCAATTCAACATTTTTCCATTTCATTTTTATTCAAATTCTTGCACTTATATTTGCCATTGCTGCCGAGTCTTATCCCATTGCAACATTTGCCAAATTTCATCCAAACATAATCCCAATTTGGATAAAGCCGTATCTTTACATACAATGGCACAACATTACTGTAGCGTTCTACTTTATTTCATTTTGGCTGTTTATCTATGCCCTCACTTTATGCATGGCCTCAATCATTGCCCTATTCGAAATCGCTCAAATATGGCAAGGTTTTTCCCTACGTCAGCTTACAATTCACCAATCCACAAAGAAAACCGCAACTTGTGGCAAAATATCTTTACGATACAAGCGCAAAACAATATATTAGAATGCACCAGCAAACCCAAACAAATAAGCCACTTATACGCATTTTGATCTTCTGCTTGATTTAATTTTTCACACATTAAGGTGCACCAAAAATCCCAAGACTTGGCGCTAATCTTCGCACGGCGTCAACCTTGGCCGTCTTGGATAGATGGCCGTAATGCTTCTCGACCTGTCGTGTATTTGAATGGCCTAATTGCTGTGCAACAAACACCAAGGGCACCCCAGCATTGACCAGAGTTGAAGCATAGGTGTGGCGCAGTTCATGGAAGACCATGCGGTCCACCTTGGCCGTGTCACAGACAATGCGCATCATACGAGTCATCTCAGGGCGCGTCCACTCACCAGTGTTCCGTTTGTCCTTCCGGTCATATTCCGTTCGCCGGAACAAGGGTGCGTTTGGCTCGAGGCCGTCCGCAACCGACTTGAAGAAGGCCTGGCCTTCCGCGGTCAAGGTCACATGACGCGATTTCTGATTTTTTGTAAACTCAATAAAAATTGAGCCGTTCACAGGGTCGAAATCCTGCGCCACCAGACGGGTCAACTCTGCCTCCCGAGCGCCCGTGAAGAGGCCCGCCTGGATGAGGAGGCGGAAGTCCTTGGGGCAGGCATTGACCAGGCGCACCTGTTCAGGAACGGACAGGAAGTGGATCCTGGCCACCTGCGTGCCCCGGAAGGCGCGGACATCGGCCCATCCCGCATCCGTCTGGACATGCTTCTCTTCGAATGCGTGATTGAGCGCAGCCCGGAAACTGTTCCACATCCGGTTTGCAGTGGCCTTTCTGGAACGTATTTGCTCTGGCGTGGCCGGTGCCTCCCGGGCCTTACCGCGGCGACGCAGGCCAGATTCCGCCACAACCTTGAGCCAGGCCTCGATCTTCTTGCGAGTGAGGCGCTCAACGGCCTCCCGGCCGAGGTGAGGCAGGACGTGGGCGGCGAAGTCCTGGCGCATCCGATTGACCGTGGTCAGGCCGTGGCGGGCCCGGTCTTCCAGGTAGTCTTCCACGGCATCCTTGACGGTATAGACGCCCACCTGGACGCGCTCGCCGGTTGCCTTGAAGTAGGCGGTCCGGAACCACTCGCGAGCCTTTTCCTGGGCCTGGGAGAAAGACAGGACCATTACGCCGTCTGCATCCGCGAAATCGTCGGAGACACCCAGGGACAGGGTCATCCGTGGAGCTGACGGATCCGCGAAGCGGGCAATCCAGGTCCCGCCATTGACGCCCTTGCGGTAGCCAAGAGCACGGCCCTTCTCCAGCACCAGCCAGTAGGGGCTCAGCCGCGGCCCCAGTTTCAGTCGGTCCGTCCGGGTCGCGATACCCCCCAACTTTGTCCTGCTCATCCCCCTCCCCCTCCCGACTTTCCCTGCTGCCGAAATGCTGCCGAATTCGGGTGTGGAAATCAAGGATCAGGGTGGTCAGGCATGCAGGCCAATTGCGTTAAGTCCAATATTATCAATCAGCATGTTAGTGCATATTACTCAAATCCGTACAGTGAAACGCCCCGAGGCGGGGGCGTTTCGTGTGGGAAATTTTGGCGGGGTAGATTAGGTGGGAAGTGTCTTGCGGGAGTCCCCGATCGTGGGGGACTGGTCAGATTGAAGGGACAAATGGTGGCGTGAAGCTCCTTGGGTCCTGGAGCGGCAAGCCGGTCCAGGAGGAGCACCTCACGGTCAGCATACGCCTTTCGGGGGCGGGGGGCAAACCTGACCTGTCCGGTCAATCGTTCAGTTGCGGCCGTAGACGTCCTCCAGGCGCTCGATGTCCTCCTCGTCGAAGGTTCCGAGGCTGATCTCCAGGACCCGCACGGGGCTGGTCCGGGCGGCCTCGCAGCTCAGGCGGTGCACGCTGCCGGCGGGGAGCCAGATCTGGGCGCCCTTGTCGGGGGTGAGGACCTTGCCGTCCAGCTCCACCACGACGCCGGCGTCCAGGGCGATCCAGAGTTCGTTGCGCTGGCGGTGGCGCTGGAGGCTCAGCTTGGCGCCGGGGCTGCAGGTGAGGATCTTGACGGTGCAGGGCTGGTTCAGGACGAACTGGTCGAAGCTGCCCCAGGGCTTGTCGACGTGGAGGGTGGCGGGTTTCTGGGTCATGGTGTCCTCTAGAGGAGATCGGTGCGGCCCAGGGAGGCCAGGCGCTCCACGATGGTCTTCACGTCCTGGGCGCGGTCCTTGCGGCAGAGGAGGAGGGCGTCGGGTTCGTCCACGACGATCAGGTTCTCCAGGCCGGAGCCCGCGATGAGGCGCTTGCCGCCGAAGATGGCGCAGTTGTTGGATTCGAGAAGGATGGCGTCGCCCTGCACGACGTTGCCCGCGGCGTCGGCCTCGTGGAATTCCACCACGGCGGGCCAGGAGCCCACGTCGGACCAGCGGAAGTGGGCCGGAACGACGGCCACCCGTTCGGATTTCTCCATGAGGGCGTAGTCGATGGAGAGCTTGGGAAGGCGGCCGTAGGCCGCGGCAAGCCGGGACGGGTCGGCGCCGGCGGCCATCCACGCGTCGAGGGGGGCGAGGATCTCGGGGCAGTGACGCGTGAGTTCGGCGCGCAGATCCTGGAGGGTCCACACGAACATCCCGGCGTTCCAGAAGTGCCGGCCGGACTCGAGGTACTCCACGGCCCGCTCGTAGGTGGGCTTCTCCCGGAAGGCGGAGGCGCCCAGGACCTTGCCCTTGCCCTCGGTCTCGATGTAGCCGTAGCCGGTCTCCGGGTAGGTGGGACGGATGCCGAAGACCACCAGGTCACGCTTGCGGGCGGCGTGGTCCACGGCGGTGTCGATGTCCTCCAGGAACTTTTCCTTGTCCCCGATCCAGGAGTCGGCGGAGAGCACCACCATGACCCCATCGGGGGTCCGGCTCTCGATGACGGCCAGGGCCAGGGCGAGGCAGGGGGCCGTGTTGCGGCCCTCGGGCTCCACCAGCACGTTGCCGGGGGGGAGCTGGGGCAGCATGCGACGGGTTTCGGCGGCCAGTTCTTCGGTGGTGACGATGTAGATGTCGCCGGGCAGGAAGGACGGGGCCAGACGGTTGACGGTGGCGTTCAGGAGGGTTTCCTCCCCCACCATCGCCAGGAACTGCTTGGGGCGGGCGCCCCGGGAGCGGGGCCAGAAGCGGGTGCCGCGGCCGCCAGCCATGATGACCGCGACCTTGCGCGGGCCGTTCTTTTGTTTGGTCATGGGAAGAATCCTCTGGATGGGCTACCGGGCCAGGATGCCCGCGAGGGCAGCCAACTCCTTGGGGGGATTCGGCTTGGGGTCCCGGAGGCGGGAGAAGGGGTTGAGGACCATTTCTCCGTGCTGCGAACCAAGATAGAAGGAAGTCTCCCCCGCGGCGAGCCGTTTCACGGCTTCGGAGCCCCACATGCTGCCCCAGATCCGGTCCAGGGCCGTGGGGCTGCCGCCCCGCTGGATGTGCCCGAGGACCACCACCCGCAGGTCGAGGTTGTACTCGGCCTGGAGCCGTTCGCTGATCTTGTAGGCGCCGCCCGTGGAGTCGCCTTCGGCCACCACCACGATGCTGGAGCGCTTCCCGCGCTGCCAGCCGGCCTTGAGCTGGGTGACGAGGGAATCGTAGCCCTGGCTGTCCGATTCCGGGTAGAGCACCGCCTCCGCCCCGCAGGCGATGGCGGTGTTGACCGCGATCATGCCCGAGCTGCGACCCATGACTTCCACCAGGAAGATGCGCTCGTGGGCGCTGGCGGTGTCGCGGATGCGGTCGATGGCCTGGACCGCGGTGTTGAGGGCGGTGTCGAAGCCCAGGGTCCGGTCGGTGCCCGGCAGGTCGTTGTCGATGGTGCCGGGGATGCCCGCGCAGGGGATGCCGTGCTCCCGGTTGAGCATCTCGGCGCCCGTGAAGCTGCCGTCGCCGCCGATGACCACCAGGGCGTCCACGCCCGCGTCCCGCATGTCCTGGGCGGCCTTGGCGCGCACGGCGGGAAGGTGCCAGGCTTCGCACCGGGCGGTGTTCAGGATGGTCCCGCCGCGCTGGAGGATGTTGGCGCAGTTGCGGGAGGTGAGGGGCCGCCAGTCCTGCTCCACGAGCCCCTGGAAACCGCGCCAGACGCCGTATACGTTGATGTTCAGGGAATCAGACGTTCGAACGACCGCACGGATGGCGGCATTCATGCCGGGGGCGTCCCCACCAGAAGTAAGTACAGCTATTCTCAACCCTTCACCTTCCTGCTCGATTTGCGGCCACCCTTGGCCGGATTCTTTTTCGCCTTGGATGCCTTGGGTGCCTTGGCGGACTTGGCGGATTTGGCGGACTTCCCGGACTTGGCGGACTTGGAGGTCCGGGAGGCGCGGCGGCTCTTGGCGGCCTTGACGCCCCGGGTGTCCTTGAGATGGGTTTCGGGCGGGGGAAGCGGGGGCGGCTCAACGATGCCGCGGGGCACCGGAGGCAGGTCGCCCTCGACGAGGCCCTGGGCCTGGGCGCGCTCCGAGCGGGCCTTCAGGACGGGATCCGGAGGGGGAGGCTGGGCACCCAGAATGAAGCAGCCGAGAAAGAGAACAATCAATTTTCGGGATCGAACCATTCGCCTGACTCCGGGGCCGTCCCCTACACGATAACCCAGGAGGGTCCCCCTGCGAAATCACCCCTGCTTGCCCGCCCGCAGCTTGGAGAAGAATTCGGCGATGATGGCGTCGGCCTCGGGCTTCACGATGTCGGCGTCCTGGGCCTTGCGGTCCAGGATGTCCCGCCCCGCGGAGGCCGAGAAGATGGTCTCGGCGGCCATGGGCTGGAGGTTCTTGAGGATGTACTCGGAGACGTCGATCAGGCGGTGGCCCACCTTCTCCAGCTTCTGGCGGACGATGTCCTGGTACTGGAAGAGGTCGTAGACGCCCTGGATGTTGTAGGTGCCGTTGTCTGCGTGGAGGGCGATGCTCTCCATCTTCTCGATGAGGTCGGTCAGGTCGTCGGAAGGCGGCACCAGCCGGGTGAGGATGACCTGGCATTCCTTGGCCAGGGCCTGGATCTCCTCGAAGCTGTTCTGGACCACCTCCATCTGCGAGATCACGCGCTCGGCCCCACCCTCCTGCTCGTGGGCGATCTGGATGATCTGGTCGGGGATGGCCGGGGTCCGGGGTTGACTGGCCGCGTTCGGATCTGTCATGTAAGCCCCATGCGTTGAACCATAGTGACCCATCTGGGCATCGTCCACCACTGATACCACCGTTGGAATCCCGAACGCGGAAATTCCTTTCCGCCGCGCTACACTCCCCTAGGGCCGCCTGAGCCGCCCCGATGCCGGAGTCACCATGTCAACTATTCCCGATTCCCAGCCCACCGGAGGTTCTGTCCTCGCAAGTTGTCTCGTGCCTTTCCCGGCCTCGGAAAAAATCTACGTGACCGGTTCCCGGCCCGACCTTCGGGTGCCCCTGCGGCGCGTCAGCCTGCACGCCACCCGGGACTTCGACGGCACCCTGACGCCCAACGCCCCCCTGGACCTCTACGACACCACGGGCCCCTACACCGATCCCCAGGGCGGCGTGGACCTGGCCCGGGGGCTCAAGCCCCTGCGCCTTCCCTGGATCCAGGAGCGCGGCGACGTGGAGGAGCTGCCCGGCGCCACCAGCCTCTACCGCAAGCTGCGGGAACGGGACCCGGAGCTGGACCGCATCCGCTTCCATGCCGAGCGCCAGCCCATGCGGGCCCGGACGGGGCGGAACGTGTCCCAGATGCACTACGCCCGGAAGGGCATCATCACCCCCGAGATGGAGTTCATCGCCATCCGGGAGAACATGGGCCGGGAGGCCGCCGGCATCAAGAGCCACATCACGCCCGAATTCGTGCGCAGCGAAGTGGCCCGGGGCCGCGCGGTGATCCCCAGCAACATCAACCACCCCGAGAGCGAGCCCATGATCATCGGGCGCAGCTTCCTGGTGAAGATCAACGCCAACATCGGCAATTCCGCCGTGGCCTCCACCATCGAGGAGGAGGTCGAGAAGATGGCCTGGTCCATCCGGTGGGGCGCGGACACCGTCATGGACCTTTCCACCGGCGACAACATCCACGAGACGCGGGAATGGATCCTGCGCAACTCCCCGGTGCCCATCGGCACCGTGCCCATCTACCAGGCCCTGGAGAAGGTCAACGGCAAGGCCGAGGACCTCACCTGGGAGATCTTCCGGGACACGCTCATCGAACAGGCCGAGCAGGGCGTGGACTACTTCACCATCCACGCCGGGGTGCGCCTGCAGTACGTGCCCCTCACCGCCAAGCGCATGACGGGCATCGTCAGCCGGGGCGGCTCCATCCTGGCCAAGTGGTGCCTGGCCCACCACAAGGAGAACTTCCTCTACACGCACTTCGAGGACATCTGCGAGATCATGGCGGCCTACGACGTGGCCTTCTCCCTGGGCGACGGGCTTCGCCCCGGCTCCACGGCCGACGCCAACGACGAGGCCCAGTTCGCCGAGCTGGACACCCTGGGCGAGCTCACGAAGATCGCCTGGAAGCACGACGTGCAGGTCATCATCGAAGGCCCCGGCCACGTGCCCATGCACCTCATCAAGGAGAACATGGACCGCCAGCTGGAGGTGTGCGGCGAGGCGCCCTTCTACACCCTGGGCCCCCTCACCACGGACGTGGCCCCGGGCTACGACCACATCACCTCGGCCATCGGCGCGGCCATGATCGGGTGGTACGGCACGGCCATGCTCTGCTACGTGACCCCCAAGGAGCACCTGGGCCTGCCCAACAAGAAGGACGTCAAGGACGGCGTCATCGCCTACAAGATCGCCGCCCACGCCGCCGACCTGGCCAAGGGCCACCCCGGCGCCCGGTTGTGGGACGACGCCATGAGCAAGGCCCGGTTCGAGTTCCGCTGGGAGGACCAGTTCAACCTGGCCATGGACCCGGACACCGCCCGGGAGTTCCACGACGAGACCCTGCCGGCCGAGGGCGCCAAGGTGGCCCACTTCTGCTCCATGTGCGGCCCGCATTTCTGCTCCATGAAGATCACCCAGGACGTCCGGGAATACGCCAAGACCCGCGGCCTGGACGAAAAGGAGGCCCTGACCGCCGGCATGGAGGAGAAGAGCCGGGAATTCGAAGCCACCGGGGCGGAGATTTACCATCAGGCGTAGTAACCTCTTCCCGTGGAACCCAATCGCCCCAACCCCGATGACCTTCTGAAAACCGTCCAGGAAGAGGAAGCCCGCACGTCCAGGGCCCGGCTGAAGATCTTCTTCGGCATGGCCCCGGGCGTGGGCAAGACCTACGCCATGCTCCAGGACGCCCAGATCCGCATGATGGAGGGCGTGAAGGTCGTCGCGGGCGTGGTGGAGACGCACGGCAGGGCCGAGACCCTGGCCCTCACCGCCGGCCTGGAATTCCTCCCCAAGCGCATCCTGCCCTACCGGGGGGTGCAGCTGGAGGAATTCGACGTGGAGGCGGCCCTCCGGCGCCGGCCCGCGCTGATCCTCATGGACGAGCTGGCCCACACCAACGTGCAGGGCTCGCTGCACGTCAAGCGCTGGCAGGACGTTTTCGACCTGCTGGAGGCGGGCATCGAGGTCTACGCCACCGTCAACGTCCAGCACCTGGAGAGCCTCAAGGACACCGTGGCGCAGATCACCGGCGTCCTCGTCCGGGAAACCATCCCCGACACGATCCTCAACCGCGCCGACCAGATCGAACTGGTGGACATCCCCCCCGAGGAGCTCCTGGAGCGCCTGAAGGAGGGCAAGGTCTACGTTCCCGACCAGGCGCAATACGCCTCCGAGCGCTTCTTCCGCAAGGGGAACCTCCTGGCGCTTCGCGAGCTGGCCCTGCGCCGCACCGCCCAGCACGTGGACGCGGACATGCGCCGCTACATGGAGGCCCAGGGCCTCAAGGGCAAGACCTGGGCCGCGGGCGAGCGGATCCTCGTGTGCATCAATTCCAAGCCGCGCTCCGCCAGCCTCATCCGCGCCGGCAGGCGCATGGCCGAATCCATGGGGGCGCCTTGGATCGCGCTGTACGTGGAGACCGGCAAGCACATCCGCTATAGCGACGAGGAGCGGGCCCACCTGGAGGACCACCTGCGCCTCGCCGAGCAGCTCGGGGCCGAGACCGCCGTCATCCAGGGCGACCTGGGCGCGGGCGAGGACATCCTGGCCTTCGCCCTGGCCCACAACGTCACCCGCATCATCCTCGGAAAGCCCACCTATTCGCGGGTTCCGGCCTTCATCTCCGGTTCCCTGGTGGACGACCTGGTGCGGCTCACCAACACCATCGAGATCCACGTCATCCCCGGGGAGGTCCCCGGGAAGGCCAAGGGCCGGCGCAAGTCCCTGCCTTCGGGCGCGGGGCCGGCCCCCGCCCACTTCGTCTGGGGCGCGGTCATGGTGGCGGTCATCACGGGCGTGTGCCTCCTCCTGGGGCGCCGCTTCGAACTGGCCGACCACGTCATGCTCTTCATCCTGGGCATCCTCCTGGTGGCCACGCGCTTCGGAAGGCTGCCCTCCCTGGCGGCGGCGGGGCTCAGCGTGCTGTCCCTGGATTTCTTCTTCGTGCCCCCGGCCCGGTCCTTCGTGGTGCGCGACCTCCGGCACATCGCCACCTTCGCCGTGATGCTCCTGGTGGGCGCGGTCATCGGCAACCTCACCGAACGCATCCGCGCCCAGATCCGCCTGGCGCGCACCCGCGAACAGCGCCTGCGCGCCCTGTTCCGCCTGAGCCGGGAACTGACCCGCACCTTCGGCTCCCAGGCCATGATGGACGTCTCCATCCGCATCCTGGCCGAGCATTTCCAGAGCAGCATCTCCATCTCGCTGCCGGGCCCCGGGGGCAGGCTCGTGGCCCACGGCAGCCCCAAGGACCCGCCCCTGGGCGAGGACGAGCTGGGGGTGGCCCAGTGGGTCTACGACCATCACGAGGCCGCGGGCCTGGGCACCGACACGTTGCCCGGCGCCCACGCGCTGTACCTGCCCCTCAAGGGTTCCCACGGCCTCATCGGCGTCCTGGGCATCCAGCCCCTGGCCACCGCCGGCATGGAGACCATGGAGCCGGACCAGCGCCACCTCATGGAGGCCTTCGCGAACCACACCGCCCTGGCCCTGGAACGCACCATCCTGTCCGAGAAGAACCTGGACACCCAGCGCCGCATGGACCGGGAGCAGGTGCGCAGCGCCCTGCTGTCGTCCGTATCCCATGACCTGAGCATGCCCCTGGCGGGGATCACGTCCGCCGCCCGGGCCCTCCAGAAGGACGACGGGAGCCTCACCCCCGAGGCCCGCCACCAGCTGGCCGGCGTCATCCACGACGAGGGCCACCAGCTGAGCCGCCTGATCGCCAACCTCCTGGACGCCACCCGCCTGGAGTCGGGCGTGGAGCTCAAGAAGGCGTGGATGACCGTCCCGGACCTGGTGGAGACCGCCCTGGCCCGCCTCAAGCCCCTCATGCCCGACCGTCCCGTGGCCCTGGAATTGCCGGCCAACCTGCCCCGGTTCCAGGCCGACCCGGTGCTCATGGAACAGGTCCTCATCAACCTCCTGGAGAACGCCCAACGCTATTCCCCGCCCGGCCAGCCCATCGAGATCAAGTCCTGGGCCACCGACCGGGCCCTGACGATCTGCGTCTCCGACCACGGCCCCGGGATCCCCGAGGACCAGGAGGAGCGGATCTTCGAGAAGCTGGTGCGCTTCCAGCAGGGCGAATCCAGACTGGGCGCCGGCCTGGGCCTGGCCATCTGCAAGGGCGTCATGGACGCCCACGGCGGGAAGATCCAGGCCAGCAACCGGCCCCAGGGCGGCGCGAGCTTCCGCATCAGCCTCCCCCTGGAGGGGAAGGCGCCAGCCCGGCCGGCCGAGGAATAATAAAATGAATTGGGCCATACCCGAGGGGCCGTGGAATCTTCGCCAAGTCGAGGATCAACCCCTTTCAAGATCCCCCGAAGCCCGGGAATTCCCGGCGGACTCGGCAAATGCGAGCACAAACACAAATAAGCAATTATCAACAAAATATAGTTGAAAAATATAGATATATAATGGAAAAAAACGATTGATTTTTCAAATCCTGTCCACTAGATTCTGGGACTCAGGAGGAGAGATGAAACGTGTTTTTCTGGGAATCACGTTCACGATGGCCCTGACCTCCCATGGCCCCCTGGGGGCCAACGACCCCACCGGGATCCAACGTCCCGCCAATTCTGATCCATGCTCCGGGATTGATGACCCGGAACAGGCCCGAAGATGCATGGAAGAGGCCGCGGGCGGGGCGGCTGGACGACTTCCCGCCACGGATTGCGGTAGGCTTTGCCCACTCCCCTGCACTTTCCAATTCAACGCCCCCCTTTTCAAGGGTCATTGCCTTGCCTCCATCGAGCGATGCAATGGCCGGATCGGATTTGCCATCTGCCAATGCAACGGCAATGGAGTCTATTTCCATGGGCGGGGAACCAAGCATCTGATGTATCAACGGTAAGGCACCCCATGTCCAAGTTGCCAAGATTCCTGCCCCTCCTACTATTTGCGACTTCAATTTCCGCGCAAACCGCTCCCTTCGATCCAAACCACCCCGTCTGGGATCGCAACCGGCAATGGCTCGTCATTCAAGACAGGATCCACTCCAGGTCCGAGGCTGAAAGCAGGTTTTCCAGGGGCGTCCAGCCAACCATCGGGGGCCCCGGCTTTCAGGACGCGTCCGATCTCTCCTTTGACGGGACCTTTGCCTATTGCACGGCCAACCGGGGCCGCGAAAGCATCGCCCTGAACCTAGGCTGGCTGGAGGTTTCGAACCTTGAGTCCCGGTGGATCTGGAAAAAGCCGGCGGTCCTGCCTGGGCACCTCCGGTTCCTGGCTGGGACCATGGAAAGGGCCCTGCTCCTCCGCATGCCAGGCATTACGGAACCCGGGAAAACGCAGAAGACCTCCATCGAGTTGTATGATTTCGTGGAAGAACGGCTCACGCCCCTTCTCGACCTGGATGCCGGACTGGGCCCCTTCGACGCCTGTGCCGTGGCCTCGAATTGGGACTTCTACCTTCTCCTGTCCAACGGATCCCTGTTTCGTGTGCCCTTCGGGCAAAGGACGATCACGGCCCTGGAGACGGATAGCCTCCGAAGGTTGGTCGAAGGGATGATCGACCTTGAAACCGACGAACGAGGCGCTCGAGTGGTGCCCGTGCCGCCTCACTTCACCGGCAACCCCTTCATCGGTCAAACCGGGGAGATCTATTTCCCCATCCAGGTGCGCCAAAAAAACCATTGGGACGAGGCTGCGATCATGCGCCTTTGGAATACCCTTGCGCCCTCCGAGCAACAGACCTTCATCGCCTCAGGAAAATGGCCCATCCATGGCGGCTATGACGGCTCCGACGAGACATTCCTCCTTCTTGGCTTCGATCCGGCCACCCGCAAACTCCGGCGCGTTCCCAACGAATCCATGGACACCCTGGTCCGCCGGGACGGCTACACCCGCCAATGGCAGTTGGTGGAGCCGGGATGGGTCTCCCTCGCCGAGGGAAAGGATGGCGGCATCGTGCCCCTGGATTCGCTGGTGGAACCGGTCAAGCCGGAGGAAAAGCGCGGGTGGGCTTCCCTTAGCAGCGGTTCAGTGCCCTCGCGGCCTTGAGGAGGCAGGCTCTCGCCGCGCGGGGCGTTCCCTACTGATGGGACGGTGCCGATGCCAGGGGCTTCCGGACCACGAGGTTGCAGCCCTTGACCCGGAGGTCCTCCTCCGTCAGCCCCCGGAACTCGCGGCAGCGGTGCCGGGCGGCCTCGGGGCACCCGTCGAACAGGTCGACCCCATCCTTGAGGATCTCGAACCCGGCGGCCCGGAACCCGCCGATCAGTTCGGAATGGCGAAGGCGGTTGGTGTAGAAGCCGGAACGGGCGAACCAGTCCCGCTCCCAGAGTCCCGAACCGATGCGCAGGTTGTTCAGCGAGCCCCCCAGCATGTCCCGGAAGTCCACCCGGTGGGAGCCCACGCCCCCCGGGCGGGTGATGCGGAACAGTTCCCGCAGGTGGGCCGGCACCTCGGCGCGGCGGACATGCTGCAGCACGGTGTTGGAGAACACCAGGTCGAAGGCGTCGCTGGCCTGGCCCCGAAGGCAGGGCAGCCCCCCGGTCTGGTACCGGACCCGGGACCGGGCCAGGTCCGGCGGCAGGGAGGCCCCGCACAGGGCCAGGGCTTCGGGCGTGAGGTAGGCCGAAGGCTCGAACAACCGTTGGACGTCCACCAGGCAGACGGTTTCGAACCCCGCGGCCAAGGCATTGCCGATGGTGAAGCCGCCCTCCCCCGGTCCCAGCTCCAGCAGCCTTTTCGTGGGCGTACCCTGGCAGTGCACGAGGGCGCCGGAGTGGTTTTCCCAGACCCGGCGCGCATAGGCCAGGTTTTCCATCCGCCCGTGCTCGAACAACCCCAGGGCCTTCCAGTGGCGATGCGCCAGGGGCACATGGCCGAGCGCCACCTTGATGGTGATCCGCAACCACCAGGGCAGGCCGATCATGGAGGCCAGTTCCCGGACCTTCAAGGGCATGGTTTTCATCCTCGCAATGGATTTACCCAAGGATGGACGTCCGCCGCTCAGTTCACAAGCCTTCTTTCGGAGGCCAGCGCTACCGCGCCAAGGTGATCTTGATGTCCCCGCCCGGGCCCGGGTCCCCGGGCTTGTTCTGGGGGGTTCTCGGGTCGGGCCTGGGGGCCTGGGGGGACAGCGGCGTGCCGCCGGCCTCCCGGCCCAGGCCGGAGCTGATGGACATGCCCTTGTCCATGTTGGTCCGGGACATCTCGGCGGTGGAGGCGATGCCCTCCAGGCGGAGCTTGAATTCGCCCACGTTGGTTGCCCGCTTGAGGGCCTCCTCCACGGTGATGAGTCCTTCCTGGAGAAGGAAGTAGAGGCTCTGGTCGAAAGTCTGCATTCCGTACTGGCTGGTGCCCTGGGCGATGACGTCCTTGAGGCCCTTGGTGCGGTCCTTGTCCTCGATGCACGCCTTGACGGTCTCGGTGGCGATGAGGACCTCCACGGCGGGCACCCGGCCCTGCCCGTCGGCCCGGGGCACCAGGCGCTGGGAGATGACGGCCTTGAGCACCTGGCTCAACTGGATGCGGATCTGCTTCTGGTGGTGGGGCGGGAAGACCGAGATGACGCGGTTGATGGTTTCCGAGGCGTCCAGGGTGTGGAGGGTGGAGAAGACCAGGTGACCGGTCTCGGCCGCGTGGATGGCGGTCTCGATGGTCTCGTAGTCGCGCATCTCGCCCACGAGGATGACGTCGGGGTCCTGGCGCAGGGCGGCCCGCAGGGCGGTGGCGAAGCTCTTGCAGTCGGCCTCCACCTCGCGCTGGTTGATGATGGAGAGGTTATCCCGGTGGAGGTATTCGATGGGGTCCTCGATCGTGAGGATATGCTCACTTCGGGTGGCGTTGATGAGGTCGATCATGGCCGCCAGGGTGGTGGACTTGCCCGAACCGGTGGTGCCGGTGACCAGGACCAGGCCGCGCTGCTCCTCGCAGATCTTGTTCAGGGCCCGGGGCAGCATCAGGTCCTCGATGGAGAAGATGCGCCGGGGGATCACGCGCAGGACCATGCCCACCGTGCCCCGCTGGTTGAAGATGTTGCAACGGAACCGGCCCAGGGCGGGAACCGAGTAGGCAAGATCGATATCCATGTTCTCTTTGAACTTAGCCTTCTGCCGGTCCGTGGCCATGATGGAGTAGGCCATGGCGATGGTGTCTTCCTGCACCAGCTTCTTGAACTGCGTCAGGGGGGTGAGGCGGCCCTTCACCCGGGCAACCGGGTAGTTCCCGACCTTGAGGTGGAGGTCGGACCCCCCCAGGTCCACGATTGTGGTGAGCAATTCATTGATATGCATGACCCGCTCCGCGACTTTTTCCTTGAATCCAGGGAAGGTTTCCGCACCATCTTAAGCCTTCCCGGCAAATCCGGGATGGGTGAAATGCCTTTCCTCTGTTAAAATCTACGGTTCTGCCAGGACCGCACCCGGCTGCCAGATCTTTCCAAGGACCCGAATGACCGCCATCGAGAAGATCCGCAACATCGCCATCATCGCCCACGTCGATCATGGCAAGACCACCCTGGTGGACGCCATGTTCAAGGGCGCCCACATGTTCCGGGACAACCAGAGGGTCCAGGAACGGGCCATGGACAGCAACGACCAGGAACGGGAACGCGGCATCACCATCCTCGCGAAGACCACGGCCATGCACTGGGGCGGCTACCGCTTCAACATCGTCGACACCCCCGGCCACGCCGACTTCGGCGGCGAGGTGGAGCGGGTGCTGAGCATGGTGGACTCGGTCCTCCTGGTGGTCGACGCCTTTGACGGCCCCATGCCCCAGACCAAGTTCGTCACCCGCAAGGCCCTGGCCCTGGGCCTGCGGCCCATCGTGGTCATCAACAAGGTGGACCGCCCCGGAGCCCGGCCCCTGTGGAGCCAGGACGCGGTGTTCGAGCTCCTCATCGAGTTGGGCGCCACGGAGGAGCAGCTGGACTTCTGCTGCGTGTTCGCCAGCGCCAAGCAGGGCTACGCGATGATGGACATCAACGATCCCGCCGAAAGCCTGGATCCCCTGTTCGACGCCATCGTCAAGCACTGCCCGGCCCCCAAGGGCGACCCCGAGGCCCCCCTGCAGATGCTGGTCACCCTCATGGACTACAACGACTTCGTGGGCCAGATCGGCATCGGCCGCATCGTCAACGGGCGCATCAAGGTGGGCGAGCAGGTGGCGCTCATCAAGCGGGACGGCTCCATCCAGAACCAGAAGGTCTCGATGCTCTACGGCTTCGAGGGCCTGACCCGGGTGAACCTCACCGAGGCCTCCGCGGGCGAGATCATCGCCCTGGCCGGCATCCCCGACATCCGGGTGGGCGAGACCATCGCCAGCCAGGAGAACCCCCAGGCCCTGGAATACGTGGACATCGACGAGCCCACCATCTCCATGATGTTCGTCGTCAACAACGGCCCCTTCGCGGGCCAGGACGGCAAGCACACCCAGAGCCGCCGCATCCGGGAGCGCCTGACCAAGGAGCTCCAGCACAACGTCGCCCTGCGCGTGGAGGATTCCGAGAGCCCCGACAGCTTCAAGGTCTCCGGCCGCGGCGAGCTGCACCTGGCGGTGCTCATCGAGACCATGCGCCGCGAGGGCTTCGAGCTCTGCGTGAGCCGCCCCGAGGTGATCCTGCACACCGACCCCGTCACCGGCGAGAAGCTCGAACCGTACGAGGACATCACCATCGACGTGCCCGAGGAGTTCATGGGCGTGGTCATGGAGAAGCTGGGCGCCCGCAAGGCCGAAATGCAGGACATGGCCAACGAGATGGGCCGCATCCGCCTGCACTTCAAGATCCCCAGCCGCGGCCTCATCGGCTACCGCTCCGAATTCATGACCGACACCCGCGGCGAGGGCATCCTCCACAGCCTCTTCAGCCACTACGGCCCGTACAAGGGCGAACTGCCCCGGCGCAAGAACGGCGTGCTGATCTCCATGGACCAGACCGAGGCCGTGGGCTTCGCGCTCATGAGCCTGGAGGACCGGGGCGTCATGTTCGTGCATCCCGGCTTCAAGTGCTACGAAGGCATGATCGTCGGCGAGCACGCCCGGGAGAACGACCTGGTGGTCAATATCGGCAAGGTCAAGAAGCTCAGCAATATGCGCTCCTCGGGCGCCGACGAGGCCACCCGCATCACCCCGCCCCGGGACCACACCCTGGAACAGGCCCTGGAGTACATCGAGCAGGACGAGCTGGTGGAGGTCACCCCCAACTTCGTGCGCATGCGCAAGCGCATCCTCTCCGAGAACGACCGCAAGAAGGCCGACCGCCGGTCCAACAACTAGACGCCGCGGCACGGGAAAGGGCCGGGCCCCCGGGTCCGGCCCTATCCATGCCTTGATACCGGAAAACGATCAAAGACATTCCCAAAAGATATTGGACGCGGTTCCCGGATGCCCCCCATGCTGGGGCATCCACCAGAATCCGACCGTGGCGCAGCATGCCTCCAGGAGGATTCGCCCCCGTTCCCCATGCGCCCTGCGGGGTCGCCCCCTCGCAAGGACCGCCCATGCTCGATTTCAGGAACCTCCCCGTCAAACGAAAGATCCAGCTCGTGGTGGGGACCTTCTCCTTCGTGCTCCTGGCGACCCTGGCCCTGGCCATCAAGGACGTCTGGGCCGCCCAGAGCCGGTGCGAGCAGATCTACCACGACCAGCTGCTGCCCGTGGGCGACCTCACCACGGTGCGCACCGCCACCCTGCGGGCCCTGGTGCTGGCCAACAACCACCTGAGGGCCACCAGCCCCGCGGAGAGGGCGGCCATCGAGGCCGACATGGACAAGATGGACGAGAGCCTGGCGGCGGCCTGGGAGCGCTACAAACAATCCCTCACGTCCGAGGTGGGCATGAAGGTAGGTCCCCAGTACCACGCCCTCCTCCTCGAGCAGGTGCGGATCCGGAGGGACCTGATCCTGCCCGCCTCCCGCCGGGGGGACGCGGAGGGAGGCCGGCGGATTCTCCGGGAACAGATCGACCCCCTGGACCGTCAAATGGGCCCCCTGGGCGCCGCCCTGGTGAAGGACAACGCCCGCCGGGCCTCCGAGGCCCTGGAGGACGGCCGGGCTCAGTTCCGCCGGGGGACGACCCTGGGCATCAGCTTCGCGACCCTGGGCCTCCTCGCCGGGGCCTTCCTGGGCTGGGTCGTGGTCAAGCAGGTCAATGATCCCCTGGTGGCCTTCGGGAAGCTCCTGGGCGCGGTGGCCGAGGGCGACCTCACCGCCCGGGCGCAGCTGGACCGGAAGGACGAGTTCGGCGAGATGGGCGCGGGCCTGAACGCCATGCTGGCCCGCCTCCAGGCGGTGCTCATGGACGTGCGCGGCGGGGTTGAGGGCGTGGCCAGCGGCGCCGTGCAGCTGTCGGCGTCCGCGGAACAGATGGCCGCCACGTCCCAGGACATCGCCCGGGCCTCCGAGAGCCTGCGCCAGGGCAGCGAATCCATGGCGGCTTCCGTGAACGAGCTGGCCTGTTCCATCGATTCCGTGAACACCGGGGCCCAGGCCTCCCTCCAGCTGCTGGACGAGGCCCTTCTGGCCACGGACCGCGGCCAGGCGGCGGGCTCGAGCACCAACGCGGCCATGGAGGAGATCTCCGGCACCGCGGGCCAGATCTCCGCGGCCGTGGGGGTGATCCAGGAGATCGCCAACCAGACCAACCTCCTTTCGCTCAACGCCGCCATCGAGGCCGCCAAGGCCGGGGCCCAGGGCAAGGGCTTCTCCGTGGTCGCCGAGGAGGTGCGCAAGCTCGCCGAACGCAGCGGAACCTCCGCCAAGGAGGTCAGCGCCCTCATCGACGCGGCCCGCCAGGCCGTGGCCAAGGGCGAGACCACCGTGGACACCACGGTGGAGACCCTGGAGGCCATCCGGAGGACCCTGGCCGACTTCGCCGGCCAGACCCGCACCGTGGCCGCCGCCACCGTGGAGCAGGCCAGCGCCGGCGCCGACGTGTCCAGACAGGTGGACACCAGTTCCCAGCAGGCCATCGCGGTGGCTTCCGCGGTGACCCAGATGTCGGCCTCCAATTCGGAAGTGGCCCGAACCGCCCAGGACCTGACGAAGCTCTCGGAGGACCTGCAGGCGAAGGTGCGGCACTTCAAGCTGTAGGATCCCCCCGTCAGCTCACCCCACGATGCGCGTGCCCGTCTCGCCGCGGAGGGCCTGGGCCAGGTGGGCGGGGTCGGTGATGAGGGCCTCCTTGCCGCCCCCTTCCAGGAAGGCCACCACGGCCTGGATCTTGGGCAACATGCTGCCGGGCTTGAAGTGGCCCTCTTGGATGTACGTCCGGGCCTCGGCCAGGGTCATGCGGGAAAGGGCCCGCTGGGTGGGCTTGCCGAAGTCCAGGCACACCTGCTCCACCGCGGTGGAGATGATCAGCAGTTCGGCGCCCAGCTGACGGGCCATGAGGCTCGAGGCCAGGTCCTTGTCGATGACGGCGGCGGCGCCCTGCAGGCGGCCGTCGGCGTCCTCCACCACGGGGATGCCCCCGCCGCCCCCGGCCACCACCACGAAGCCGGCGTCCAGCAGGCTCCGGATGGCCTCCAGCTCCAGGATCACCTGGGGCCTGGGCGAGGCCACCACGCGGCGGAAGCCGCGCCCCGCGTCCTCCACCAGGTCCCAGCCGTCCTGGGCCCGGTGCAGCTCGGCCTGCTCGGCGCTCATGAAGGAGCCGATGGGCTTGTTGGGCTTGGCGAAGGCCGGGTCGGCCCGGTCCACCAGCACCTGGGTGACCACGGTGGCCGGCGTGCGGGCCACGCCCCGGCGCTTGAACTCGTTGTGCATGGCGCGCTGCAGGTGGTAGCCCAGGGCGCCCTGGGTGTCGGCCACGCAGGAGTCCAGGGGCACCATGTGCAGTTCCTGGGCGGCCAGTTCGGACCGGCGCAGGATGAACCCCACCTGGGGTCCGTTCCCGTGGGTCACCACCAGGCGCAGGTCTTCGGCCTTGAGCATGGACGCGATGTGCACGCAGGTTTCAGCCGCGGCCTCGTACTGGTCGGCCACCGACTGGTGGGAATCGTCCGCGATGAGGGAGTTGCCGCCGATGGCGATGACTACGGTCCGGGTCATGGTGTTCCTCCGCTTGAATGAAAAATTTTAGCTTTCATGATAAATTTTTTTCAATCGATTTTTTTGACCTCGGGGTCAATTATTAATCAAAGATCACCGCGTGATGTCGGGCACATTGCGGGGCGGGCGTGCCCCTCAGCCCCCATCCTTGGTGCATATTGAACAAATCCAGGAGATATCCATGCCCATCCCCGCCTCTTCAGTGGTCCACGACGAAACCTCCATGGGCGAGTGGCACCTGCTTCACCTTTCCGCCATGACGAAGATGTCCGAACTGGCTTCGGCCCTCCTGGCCCGGGACTGGGTCCAGGTGGACCGGGTCTGCCGGTGGGTGTACGAGGTGCTCCGACCCCACAACGAGGCCGAGGAACGCGAGCTGCTGCCCCTCCTGGACGAGCTGGGCGCCGAGGCCCTCATGGACCAGCTCATCGGGGACCACCGGGAGATGTGGGACCTCACCCTGCTCCTCCTGGCCGCCAACGCCGGCGGCGTGGTGGCCGAGCCCGGCCCCTACCAGGAACAGGCCCGGCGGCTCATGGACCTGATCCGCCAGCACATCGACACGGAAGAGCACATCATGCTGCCCCTGCTCAAGGGGAAGTCCCTGTACATGGGCGACGAGGTGAACGCCGACGGCTACCTCATCCTGGAAAAGCGCCTCCTGGCCCCCGAGACCTGGAGCTTCATCGTGCAGGCCCCCATGGTGGCCCGGGGCCGCAAGCCCGGCCAGTTCCTCATGGTGGCCCCCTTCGAGAAGAGCGAGCGCATCCCCCTCACCCTCGCCGACGGCGACGCCCGCAAGGGCTGGATCCGCTTCGTCATGGTGGAGGTGGGCGCCACCACCAAGGCCATGGGCAAGCTCAACCAGGGCGACAAGCTCTTCGCGGTGGCCGGCCCCATGGGCAGGCCCACGGAGCTGGTGGAGGAAGGCACCGTGGTGCTGGTGGCCGGCGGCTACGGCAGCGCGGCCATCCTGCCCGCGGCCCAGGCCCTCAAGGCCCGGGGCCAGCGGGTCATCACCGTGCTGGGCGGCCGTTCCCGGGAGCGGGTGCTCCTGGCCGAGGAACTGGACGCGGCGTCCGACGAGCTCATCATCACCACCGACGACGGCACCCTGGGCCGCCAGGGCATCGTGACCCAGCCCCTGGCCGAGATCCTGGAGCGGGAGCCCGTGGCCGAGGTGGTGGCGGTGGGTCCCATGCCCATGATGCAGGCGGTGTCCGAAGCCACCCGGCCCAAGGGCATCTTCACGCTGGTGAGCCTGAACGCGCTCATGGTGGACGGCACGGGCATGTGCGGCGGGTGCCGGGTGACCGTGGGCGGCGAGATGAAGTTCGCCTGCTTCGACGGCCCCGACTTCGACGGCCACAAGGTCGACTTCAACATGCTCCGCATGCGCCAGAACTGGTACAAGGAGGACGAGGCCTCGGCCGTGGACCACGTGTGCAACCTGGGCATGCCGAACCACCCGGTGACCGATGCGGACATGCCCTTCATCCCGCCCGTGGCCGACCTGGACTGGCAGAACCTGGACCTTTCCGCCCTCAAGCCCGCCCAGCGCATGAAGATCCCCCGCCAGATCGCAGCCTGCCAGGACCCCGCCGTCCGCGTGGGCAACTTCTCGGAAGTGACCCTGGCCCTCAACCCCGAGCAGGCCCGCCTGGAGGCCGCGCGGTGCCTGGACTGCAAGGTGCCCAAGTGCATCGAGGGCTGCCCGGTCAACATCAACATCCCCGCCTTCGTCAAGCAGATCGAGGCGGGCAACCCCCTGGAGGCGGCCCGCATCCTCAAGCAGTCCTCGAGCCTGCCCGCCGTGTGCGGCCGGGTGTGCCCGCAGGAAAAGCAGTGCGAGGCCAAGTGCGTGGTGGGCATCAAGGGTGACGCCGTGAGCATCGGGCGCCTGGAGCGGTTCGCCGCCGACGCGCTGCTGGCCGCCGAGCCCGAAACCCCGCCCATGGAGCCGGCCACGGGCCGCAAGGTGGCCGTGGTGGGCGCGGGCCCCGCGGGCCTGACCGTCGCCGGTGAACTGGCCGGCAAGGGCCACGACGTCACGGTGTTCGACGCCCTGCACCGCCCCGGCGGCGTGCTGCTCTACGGCATCCCCGAATTCCGCCTGCCCAACGCCATCGTGGAAAAGGAAGTGGACACCCTGCGCCGCATGGGCGTGAAGTTCGTCCTGAACACCCTGGTGGGCCGGAGCATGACCCTGGCCGAGCTGAAGGAGGAGTACGACGCCGTCTTCATGGGCACCGGCGCGGGCCTTCCCGGCATGCTGGGCATCCCCGGCGAGGACTTCAAGGGCATCTACACCGCCAACGAGTTCCTCACCCGCATCAACCTCATGCGCGCCGACCGCTTCCCCGAATCCGGCACGCCGGTGACGGTCGGAAAGCACGTCGTCATCGTGGGCTGCGGCAACACCGCCATGGACGCCTCCCGCGCCGCCAAGCGCCTGGGCCCCGAATCGGTCTCCATCGTCTACCGCCGCACCATCAAGGAATCCACGGCCCGCAAGGAGGAACTGGAGCACACCGAGGAGGAGGGCGTGCACTTCCACTTCCTCACCAACCCCCTGCGCTGCATCGGCAACGACAAGGGCTGGATCACCCACATCGAGTGCGCCGTCATGGAGCTCACCGAACCCGGCCCCGACGGCCGCCGCGGCGTGCGCGCCACCGCGGAGACCGTGACCCTGCCCTGCGACACGCTGGTGGTGGCCCTGGGCTTCTCGGTGAACCCCCTCATCGCCCAGACCGAGGAACGCCTCAAGACCCTCAAGGGCGGCGTGGTGCGGGTGGACGAGGCCACCGGGGAGACCACCGTGCCCGGCGTCTTCGCCGGGGGCGACGTCATCACCGGTGGGGCGACGGTGATCCTGGCCATGGGCCAGGGGCGGCGCGCCGCGGATGCGATGCACAAGCAGTTGATGAAGGCCTGAGCGGGTTTTCGACGCTCCCATCGCGAGGATGACGACAGGCGCCATGAATGGCGGCTCTTATCGGATTGTCCGGAGCGTATCGGAAGGACCAACGAAAAGATCAAACGCTGGGGCGCAGAGGGCTCCATGCGCCGAGCCGATCGGGTATTGGCCATTCCCGTTTCGATATCAGGAACAGGTTCCAATCAAAGGACCAAGCCGTTCCCGCAGTTCGCCGTGGGCTCAGCCCCGGGCGTAGCGCTGCAGTTTCTGGATGTCGAGGATCCTGACCACCGGGAACGTGCTCTGGATCAGGCCCAGGTCCGCCAGCAGCCTCAGGGCCCGACTGAAGGCCTCGCGGCTCGCGCCGATGCACTGGGCCAGATCCTCCTGGGTCTCCTTGAATTCCACCAGGGCCCGGCCGGGGTTGCGGCCCTGGTATTCCAGGATCAGCTGGCCGACCCGTTCGGGAACGCTGTGGAGGCTGAGCGTCTCCACCAGGGAGATGAGGTGGCGCACCTTGCCGGCGAAGTGCTGGATCATGCACATGGCCACGGCGTTGTTCTTGGTGGCCATGATGCGCAGGGCGCCGGCGGGCACCAGCCAGCACTCGGTGTCCCCGTGGGCCTCGGCGCCGCTGGCGGCCACGCCGCCGTCGAACACCTGGACCTCGCCCACGCAGGTGCCAGGCTGCAGGATGTCGATGACCTGGATCTTGCCGCGGCCGTCGGTGCGGAACACCTTCAGGGCCCCCTGCACCACCACGAACACGCCGGGCATGGCCTCGCCCTGGGTGAAGACCGGGCTGCCGTTGGGGTACCGCCGCAGCTCACTGACGGCGGCCAGTTCCTCGGCTTCCGCCGTGGGCAACCCTGCCAGGTAGTCGATCCGTCTCAGATTCACGATGGCCTGCCCCATGAGCACCCCAAATTGCACAGTGATTTGTATCACACAACGTGGTCGATCGTGAATCCCTGTGCAGGTCATTAACAGACCACCCGGTAAGGATTTGGACATTCCCGTCCTGGCAATCTTTACAACCTTCGGGAACGGGCGGGGCCGGCGGGAATCAAACCCATGCACGGTTGGACAAAAACCTTCGAAGGACAGGGGATGTACACATCTCGCGGGTTCAGGGAGTGGGAGATCGGCGACATCGACGTCATCCGGCGGGGCAAGTTGTTCCACCTGTTCCACCTGGTGCTTCCCAACCACGACTACATCGCCCATGCCGTGAGCCCGGACGGCATGAACTGGGCGCGCACCCGCAACGCCATTTTCACGGGGGAGCCCGGGACCTGGGACGACGACATGCTCTGGACCATGCACGTGAGCCACAACCCGGCGCGCAAGCTCTACGAGATGTTCTACACCGGGCTGCACCGGGCAGAGAACGGCTACTTCCAGCGCATCGGCCGGGCCGTTTCCCGCGACCTGGTGGCCTGGCGCAAGGAGAACGAGAAGAACCTGCCGCTCTTGCCCACGGGCAGCCACTACGAGGGACCCGGCTACTCCGAGCGGGGCTGGGTGTCCTTCCGGGATCCCTTCCTGTGGCGGAGCGCCGACCAGGAATGGCTCCTGCTCTGCGCCCGGGTGATCGGCGGTCCGGTCAGCCGGCGGGGCTGCGTGGGCCTGGTGCGCCGGGCCGAGGAAGGCTACGTCATCGAGCCGCCCCTCTTCTTCCCCCGGATGTACGACGACATCGAGTGCCCCTGCCTGGTGGAGCTGGAAGGGACCTACTACCTCATCGGTTCCATCCGGGAGGACGTGGAGGTGCATTACTGGTGGTGCGACACCTTCCAGGGCGAATACCGGGCCTTCAACAACAACGTCCTGCTCCCCAAGGGCAACTACGCGGCGCGGACCATGCGGGACGGCGACCGCACCCTCGTCTATTCCTTCTACATCGACGGGGTCAACGTGGAGACGGGGGCCCGCAGCCTTCCCCCGCCCAAGGAGCTGCGCCGGCGCGGCGACGGCAGGCTGGAACTGGTGAGCTACCACCGCTGGGCCGAGAAGGCCCGGGAGGCGGTCCCCTTCCAGCGGGACGCGTTCAGGCCCTGCCTGGACAACCCCACCTCCAGCTGCGAGGTGGACGGCGAGCGCATCCGCTTCGCGTGCCGCAGCGGCTTCGAGCTCTTCACGGTGCCGTCCGCGGAGGGGTCCTGGATCTGGGAACTGGACTGGCAGACGCTGCGCCAGGGCGACTGCGGGCTGGTCTTCGGGCTGGACGACCTGCTCAACGGCTACTTCATCTCCCTGGACACGGAGCGGGGCAAGGCCCAGATCCGCGCCTGGGGCAACCGCCTGGAGCGGGTGTTCCAGAACTACATCTACGAGAGCCTCCAGGTGGGAGAGTTCACGCCCATCCCGGACCGCCGCTACACCCTGCGGCTCATCCGGTGGGCGGGCTACATCGAGCTCTCGGTCAACGGGGTCGTGCGCCTTTCCCTGGTGGACACCCGGTTCTCGGGGCGCAGCCTGGGCATCTACCTGGAGAGCGCCGAGGTCAGCCTGGCCATGCCGGGCCTCCGGATCCTGGAGCCTCCGGGCCGGGACCTCACATGAACGTGAGAGGCAGCGGGAACCGGAGGCTGTAGTGGCGGATCCCCTCCAGGATCCCCGCGGCGCAGGGCTGGTTGGCGAAGAAGACCCGGGCCCGCCCCCGCAGCGGGGCCAGTTCGGGGCTGTGGTTCCCCACCACGATCCCCAGCATGTCGCCCAGGAGCATGTCCCGGTCGTTGCCGGAATCCCCGGCCACCAGGAAGCGGTCGGGGGGAATGCCCCACTTGAAGGCCAGGTAGCGCACCGCGTGGCCCTTGGAGGCGCACCGGGGCAGCACGTCCAGGTTCCGGGATTCGGAGTAGACCAGGTTGGCCTGCAGGCCCGCGGCGTGGAGGGTGGCCACCAGGGTCTCCAGGGGCGGCATCCGGCTGGGCTTGACGGTGTAGCTGAGCTTGTAGGGCCCCTGCTTGCGGTGGTTCTGGAGCCGGAGACCGGGCACGTCCTTGAGGGCCGCGGCCAGGTCCTCCCGCCTCCAGCCCTGGCGGATGTGGTTCTCCCAGGCCTGGTCGTGGGCGCGGTTGAACCCGTAGCGGATCTCGGTGCCGATGCCGCTGATGATCACGTCGGGCTCGGGCACGCCCCAGGTGCGCAGCGCCCACAGCGCGTTGTCCAGCTTGCGGCCCGTGGCCACCCCGAAGGCCAGGGCGCCGCGCTGGGCCCTGATCCAGGCCAGGAGCTGCTCCAGGGACTCCCGGTCCCCCAGGAGGGTGCCGTCCAGATCGCAGATGAGGGCGGCCCGGGCGTGGAGGAAGGGGGAGGTGCCCGGGGCGGGGTCCAGGTCGGCCCGGGCCCTCCGGGCCTGCTTCCGGCCGCGCTTGAGGACCTGCTGGACGACCTTCAGGTACTTCCCCACGTGGGCGTCCCAGCTGTAGGTTTCGCGCACCCGCCGGAGGCCGTTGCGGGCCCAGGATGCCCATCGCGACGGGTCCTCCAGGGCGTCCCGGATGGCCGCGGACAGGGCCGCGGGCTCCAGGGATTCCACCACGGCGCCGTTGCGGCAGTTGGCCACGATGTCCCTGGGCCCGCCGCAGTCGGTGGTCACCACGGGCAGCCCCGTGGCGGCGGCCTCGATGAGCGTGAGGCCGAAGCTCTCCTGCACCGAGGGGTTCACGTAGACGCCCCGGCGCTGCGCCGCCAGCCGGTAGAACCCGGGAACGTCCTCCGGGCGGTGGGTGCGGGGGAAGGCCACGGACCCGAAGAGGTCGAAGCGGTCCAGGGTGAGCAGCAGCTCCTCCCAGGTGCGGCGGCCCTCCTCGTCCATGTCGCGGATGTCCTCGTGGTGGCCGGCCACCAGCAGGAGGTTGGCCTGGGCCCGCAGGCGCGCGTCGAGCCCGTAGGCCTCCACCAGGCCCAGGATGTTCTTGGACGGCACGGGGCGGCCGATGCAGAGCACCAGGGGCTTCCGGGGGCGCGCCAGGAAGCGGTCCACCAGGGCCGCCATGGCGGGTTCGGGGTGCCGGGAGGCCGGCGGCGTGAAGCGGTCCAGGTCCGTCCCCGGCGGGATCACCACGGCCCGGCGCGGGTCGAAGTGGGGGTACAGGCCGTACTGCTCGGCCACCTCCTGCCGGGTGCTGGCCACCACCCGCGCGGCGTGGCGCAGCACCTCGTCCTCGGCGCGGATGCGCCGCTCGAAGTGGAAGGTGCGCTCAAGGGCGGCCTCCTTGCCCCCGGCCCGCAGGAGGCGATCCCGCTTGCACCGCCCCAGGGAGTGCCCGGTGTGGAGGAAGGGGATGCCCAGGAGCGCGGAGAGGCGCTGGGCCACCAGCCCCGCGTCCCCGTAGTGGCTGTGGATCACGTCCGGCAGGCGAGGGAGTTCCCGGGCGTACACCAGGAACCGGTCCACCAGCTGGTCCAGGTGATCCCAGAGCCGCTCCTTGCGCACGTAGCGCCGCGGGCCGAAGGGCAGGCGGATGATGCGGGCGTTGGGCCCCAGGGCCTCCTCGGGCTGGGCGTAGTCCGCGGGCAGGCCGGGATCCTGCACCAGGCGCGTGAGCAGGTCCACCTGGGCCACCTCCGGCCTGCGGCCCAGCGCCTTGGCCAGTTCCAGCACGTAGAGCACCTGCCCCCCGGTGTCCGGGTCGCGGCCCAGTTCCGGCGACAGGCCGCGCACCAGCCCGTGGACGCTGATCATCAGGATGTAGATGCCGTTTTCCCTCACCCGGGTCTCCTGAAGAGGACGTCCCGTTGAGATGCCGGCCAGGGGCCGGGGGTTCCACGTACGCGAAAAGGCCCCGGAAACCGGGGCCTTTTCTAGTATGAAAGGCTGCTACTTGACCCGTTCCATGAAGGTGCGGTCCACGGTGTTCACGCGGATCTTCTCGCCCGCTTCCATGTAGGGGGGCACGTTCACGATGACGCCGTTCTCCATCTTCGCGGGCTTGTAGGAGCCGGTGGCGTTGGCGTTCTTCATGACGGGCTCGGTCTCGACGATCTCCAGGACGACGCTGGGGGGAAGGGTGATGCTCAGGGCCTTCTCCTCGTAGAATTCCACTTCGACCACCATGTTGGGCTGGAGGAAGACGGCGTCGTCGCCCATGAACTCCTTGGGGATCTCCAGCTGCTCGTAGGTCTCGCCGTTCATGAGCACGATGTTGTCGCCGTCCTCGTAGAGGAACTCCATCATGTGCTGCTCGAGGCTCGCCTTGTCGACCTTCTCGGCGGAACCGAAGCGGTTTTCGCGATTGAGGCCGTCCTTCAGGCGCTTCATCTTGGTGGCGATGCGGGCGGGGAGGTTGCCAGGGGTCTGGTGCTCGACGAACGTCACGCGGCAGAGTTCGCCCTCGAAATTGATGATCATTCCGACGCGGAGCTGGACGGCGTTGATGAAGGGCATGGAATCACCTCGTGGAGTCCCGGTTGCGGAGATTTCGACTTCCAATCAGATGGCCCCCGGTTTCACCCAGGGGCCATGTGTCGGTGGTGGGCATATCAGGATTCGAACCTGAGACTTCTACCGTGTGAAGGTAGCACTCTACCGCTGAGTTATACGCCCGCGGTCCATCAGAGTAGCACCTCTCAGGGATTTGTCCACATCAGAATCGCCGGCGCACTTCCACCCGGATGGCCTGGGGGTCGGCGGCCTTCAGGTGCCGGTCCGGGGTCGGGTCGCCATCCGGGAAGCGGGAGGCGTAGTGGTACTGGTAGTTATATTTCTTCCAGTTGAAAGCGTTGATCACCTCCACCCCGAAGGACCAGGATTCCAGGTCCACCTGCGCCTTCAGCTCCAGGGCGTCCTGGCGCCTCGCGGTGACGGCGCCGTCTCCCGTGAGGGGGCGAACCCCCGTGCGCCGGACCTTGGCTTCCAGGGTGAGTCCATGGTCGGCCCAGCCCACGCCCAGGTACCCGGTCAGGGGGACCGAGCCGGGCACCCGGTCCAGGCCGTGGGCGGGCTTCTTGAAGGCGGCCCGGTTCCAGCCCCAGGCCAGCTCCGCGCGCCAGGGCCCGGTGCGCACGTCGTTGTAGAGTTCGATGCCCTCGTGGCGGGCCGGGCCCCGGGCCGTGAAGGCGTTCTGGGCCGGGTCGAAGAGCACTTCGGCTTCCAGGTCCAGGCGCCACACCGTCAGGCTCGCCACCCACGGGTCCAGGGGCCGGGTCTGGGCGCTCACCTCGGCGCTGGTGGTGCGCACCATGGGCCGGGTGTCCCGGAACGCGTCGCCGATGCGGAAGCCGCGTCCGGCGCTGGCCGAGAAGACCGTGCCCTCGGCCGGGGAGAAGGAGAGGCCGGCCCGGGGGCTGCCCAAGGTCTGTCCGCGGTCCTGGGGCGTCCAGGGGCCGGCCAGGGCGCTGACCTGGTTCCGGTGGGCGTCCAGGCGCATGCCCAGGAAGGCTTCCCACCCGCCCCCCAGACGCAGGGTGCTCTGGCCGTGGAGGGTGCCGTGGTACAGGCCGCCCCGGGCGGCCAGCCCGGGCACGGGGGAGGCGCCCAGGCGCTTCCGGCCGGCGGTGGGCGTCACCTCGGCCGTCACGCGGTCCGCGCGGCCCTGGGCGCCCAGGGTGTGGGTCCAGGCGCCCCGCGTCCAGGTGGTCTCGGCGTCCACCCCCAGGAAGGCCCTGCGGTCGACCTGCTCGGTCTGGTCCCCGTTCACGGGGTCGAGAAGGAAGTAGGTCCAGTTGTTCCAGATCCGGTGATGGTGGGTGCCGGCGTAGACCCGGATGCGCCGGGAGCCCCCCGGCCCTTCCCCTGAGGCCAGGCGCCAGCCCAGGAGCGCCAGCTGGTTCCAGGTGCCGTCGCCCAGCCTGGCGTCGTCGGCGCCGCCGTCCCCCTTCCAGGGCCGCGCGGGGCTGGCGCCGCCGGCGTCGGTCTGGTCGTCGGAGCCCAGGAACGTGAGGCTCCACCGGCCCCGGGGGCCCTCGCCATCCTGGCGCAACGCGAGGTTGAGGCGGGCCGAACCCGTGAGGTCGTCCCAGGGCCGCTCGTTGCGGGTGAGGTCCAGGGCGTAGGTGAACCGGGACGGCAGGGTCTCGGTCCACAGGAACCGCGCGAAGCGGTCCGTGCGGGCCCCGCCGTAGGTGAACGACAGGAAGGGTTCCCGCTGCGCGGGCACCAGCTCCAGCGAGGCCTTCCCCGCCACCGCGGTCTGGGCCGAGCGGTAGGGGCCCTTGGCGTACTGGAAACCCTCCACCACCTCCGGGATCACCAGGGACGGGTCCAGGAAGCCCGGGCCGTGCACGTGGGAGGGGGTGTTGAGGGGAATGCCGCCCAGGTCCATTTCGAAGTCGGTGCCGAATTCCAGTTCGAAACCCCGGGCGAAGAACTGCGAGGACTCGGAACCCGCCTGGGGGGGCATGCGGCGATCCGCCCCATGGAGGCCCTGGGCGAGGATCGTCGCATAGAACATGCCTTCCACAAGCCGCTGCCTGGCCATTCCGCCCTCCGTTCGCGATGCCGGCGTCGGGGCAGGCATTCTAGCCACCCCAGGCGCCGCGTGACTTCTGTGTGCGGGGACCCGGGCCCTGGTTCGATGATTGCCGTATACAATGCCCAACTGGCGCCCCACCGGCCCGGGCTTCCCCTTCCGGTTATCGTGGACGTCGAGGTGCATCGTGATCATCCCCTTCCAAGGCATGGCTCCGCGCATTGGCCAGCGGGTGCTGGTGGCCCCGGGCGCCACGGTCCTGGGCGACGTGGCCATCGGCGACGACGCGTCGGTGTGGTTCAACTGCGTCCTGCGGGGAGACGTCAACGCCATCACCATCGGCCGCAGGGTGAACATCCAGGACTTCTGCTGCCTCCACGTCACCAACGGCAAGTGGGCCCTCACCCTGGAGGACGAGGTGAGCGTGGCCCACAACGTCATGCTCCACGGCTGCACCGTGCGCCGGGGGGCCCTGGTGGGCATGAGCAGCACGATCATGGACGGCGCGGAGGTGGGCGAGGGCTGCCTGGTGGCGGCCGGGTCGCTGGTCAAGGAGGGGTTCAAGGCGCCGCCGGGGACCCTCGTGGCCGGATGGCCCGCCACGGTCAAGGGGCCGCTGTCCCCCGCGCAGCGCGAGCTGGTGGCGGGCATCTGGCAGCGCTACGTGCGCTACAAGGAAGCCTACTTCAAGGACGGCTGGCCCATGGCCGTCTCCCCGGCGGCGGCGTTCCCGGAACCCGGGTTCCGGGAAGGACATCTTTTCCCCTAGCGGGAGAACGCCGGTTTACGGCTAGACTTTCTTCCATTGAAACCCCAGAGCCCCATGAGCCCCTTCCTCGTCCTCCGCGTCCACACCGATCTTCGCCTCGGCTTCGGCCACCTGGCCCGGGCCCTGGTTCTCCAGGAACACTGGCGCGGCCTGGGCGGCGCCGCCTGCATCGCCGTCTCGGGTGACGCGCGGGCCCGCCAGGTGGGCAAGGGCCTCCATCCCTTCGACGGCCAGCCCCTGCCCTGCCGCACCGTGGACCTGGGCGAGGACATCCACGCCGCACTGCCGGAATCCCTCAGGGCCGAAGCCGACGTCGTCCTGGTGGACCTGTGGGACGCCACCCAGGCCGACGTGGCCGGGGCGCGCCCCCCGAAGGTCGCCCTCATGGAGGACGAAGGGGATGCCCACGAGGCCGCCGACCTGCTCTTCCAGCCCTACCTGGAGGGCGTCTCCTGGCCCGCGTCCCCCCTGAAGGTCGTGGACGGCCGCAAGGTCCGCCCCCTGGAGACCCGGCGCGGCGCCTGCCGGATCCTGCGCGGCACCCACTACGTCGTGGTGGATCCCCAGGCCCTGGCCGCCCGGCCCCGGCGGGAGCCGCTCCAGCCCCTGGCGGTGCACAAGCTCCTCGTGACCTTCGGAGGCACCGACGGCCCCGGGCTGGCGGGGCGCGCCCTGGAGGTGCTGCGGAGCCTGGAGGCCTCGGGGCGCTGGACCGGCGCCTGCACCGTCCTGGCCCCCCAGGGCCTGGAGGCCAAGCCCTTCCCGGGCTGCCGGGTGCTCCAGAGCCTGCCGGGGCTCACCCGCCACCTCCAGTCCTTCGACGCCATCTGGTGCGCCGGCGGCATCACCCTGGCCGAAGCCCTGTGCATGGGCGTGCCCGCGGCCACCTGGGGCCAGAACGACCGCCAGCAGGTCATGCTCTCGGACCTGGCCCGCGCCGGGGGGTGCCTGGACCTGGGCATGGGCACCGACGCCGACCCCGAGGCCACCCGGGACGCCCTGGAGCAGTGGCTGGGTCCCGAGGGCCAGGAGACGCGCCAGGAGCAGGTGCGAGACGGCATGGCCCTCATCGACGGGATGGGCGCCGGGCGGGTGGCCCAGGAGCTCTGGAGCCTCGCCTCAGTGCCAAAAGAGTCCTTGACCCCTTAGGGCATCAACGATAAAGTTGGTGTTCTGCGCATCACCAGATGGGCAGCTTGACGATGGATTTCACATCGAATTCGTAGGTTTCCGGAGTTCGGCCATGAGCACCTATTTCCCCAAGGGTCAAGACCTAGTCAATCGCAAGTGGTTCGTCGTCGACGCCACCGGGCTGCCCGTGGGCCGCCTGAGCACCGTCGTCGCGGACGTCCTTTCGGGCAAGAGCAAGCCCACCTGGACCCCCTTCATCGACACGGGCGACCATGTGGTGGTGATCAATGCCGCCAAGGCCGTCTTCACCGGCAAGAAGGCCACCCAGAAGTTCTACCGCCGCACGAGCACCCAGCCCGGCAGCATGGTTGAGGTCCGGGCCGACGTCATGAAGATCACCTTCCCCGGCCGCATCATCGAGAGCGCCGTGAAGGGCATGCTTCCCAAGGGCCCCCTGGGCCGCGCGATGTATCGCAAGCTCAAGGTCTACGACGGCGCCGAGCACCAGCAGCAGTCGCAGCAGCCCGAAACCCTGGCTATCAAGCTCTAAACTACCGAGGCACACATGGCGATTTCCCAGAACTACGGAACCGGCCGGCGCAAGTCCTGCACCGCTCGCGTCTTCATGCGCCCCGGCACCGGCAAGGTCACCGTGAACGGCCGCACCGAGGAGAACTACTTCCCCAACGCCGTGCTGCGCATGGTGGTGCACCAGCCCCTGGTGCTGGCTGAGCTGGATGGCAAGTTCGACCTGATCGTCTCCGTCTCCGGCGGCGGCCCTGCCGGCCAGGCTTCGGCCATCCGCATGGGTCTCTCCCGCGCCCTCCTGGGCTACAACGACCAGCTCAAGAGCATGCTCCGGCAGGCCGGCCTGCTGACCCGCGATCCTCGCATGAAGGAGCGCAAGAAGCCCGGTCAGATGGGCGCCCGCCGCCGCTTCCAGTTCTCGAAGCGCTAGTCTTTGGCAATGCGTATCAAGGACGGGGAGATTCGATCTCCCCGTTCGTGTGTCTGACGGATTCCTCTCCGGAGGAATCGATTCGGGCGGAGTCTTCCCCTTCGCCCTCCATCCCCCGCGGCATCCGCCGCTCTCCCAGGGAGGCCTTCCATGGCTGCCATTCAAATGAAGGAACTGCTTGAAGCCGGTGTGCACTTCGGCCACCAGACCAAGCGCTGGAACCCCAAGATGAAGAAGTACATCTTCGGCGCCCGGAACAGCATCTACATCATCGACCTGCAGAAGACCCTCCGCCTCTGGAACACGGCCGCCAACTTCCTCACCAAGGCCGCCAGCGAAGGCAAGACCTTCCTCTTCGTCGCCACCAAGCCCCAGGCCCAGGAGCTCATCGCCGAGCAGGCCCAGCGTTGCGGCGCCTACTACGTGAACAACCGCTGGCTGGGCGGCATGCTCACCAACTTCGCGACCATCAAGAAGTCCCTGGACAAGCTCAAGGAGATCGAGGCCACCCTCAACGATCCCGCGCGCACGGCCATGCTCACGAAGAAGGAGATCCTGACCCTGACCCGCTCCAAGGAGAAGCTCGAAGCCTCCTTCGCCGGCATCCGGGACATGCGCGCGGTTCCCGACGTCATCTTCGTCATCGATCCGCACCGCGAGGACATCGCCATCACCGAGGCCGCCAAGCTGGGCCTGAAGATCGTCGGCCTGGTCGACACCAACTGCGACCCCGACAAGATCAACTACGTGATCCCCGCCAACGACGACGCGATCCGCTCCATCCTGCTCTTCTCCGAGCGCGTGGCCGACTCCATCCTCGAAGGCCGCCAGTCCTTCCAGGACAAGGGCGACAACGACAACATGAAGGCCATGATGGCCGAGAAGATGAACGAAGGCGGCGAGGCCTAGGCTTGGCTTTGAAGCGGTCAGTTGCCGGCTCCGAGCCCGGCCGCTGACCGCTCAGTTCTTATCACCGAATTTTCACAGGAGTTCGCAATGGCATACACGGCCCTAGATGTGAAGGCCCTCCGGGACAAGACCGGCCTGGGCATGATGGACTGCAAGAAGGCCCTGGAAGAGAACGGCGGGGACATGGACAAGGCCATGGACTACCTCCGGAAGAAGGGCCTCGCCTCCTCCGCCGCCAAGGCCGGCCGCATCGCCGCCGAAGGCATCGTGGAGTCCTACATCCACCCCGGCGGCCGCGTGGGCGTGCTCCTCGAACTGAACTGCGAGACCGACTTCGTGGCCCGCACCGAGAACTTCACGCGCCTGGTGCGCGAGGTGGCCATGCACATCGCCGCCCACGATCCCGCGCCCCAGTTCGTGTCCAAGGAAGAGGTCACCCAGTCCTACCTGGACAAGGAGAAGGAGATCGCCACCTCCCAGGCCATGGCCACCGGCAAGCCCGCGGCCGTGGTGGAGAAGATCGTCGAAGGCAAGATGAACAAGATCTACGAGGAGGTCTGCCTCCTGGAGCAGAAGTTCATCATGAACACCGACCTCACCGTCGCCCAGCACCTCTCCGCCAAGACCGCCGAGATCGGCGAGAAGCTCAGCATCCGCCGCTTCACGAAGTACGTGATGGGCGAGGGCCTCGAAAAGCGCAACGACGACTTCGCGGCGGAAGTCGCCGCCCAGGCCGCCGCCGCCAAGTAGGATTCCACCTGGTTCAATTGAGCGGGAAGGCGGCCCTGGTGCCGCCTTCTCCATTTTCGGAGGTATCTATGAGCAAGACCGCGTGGCTGTTCCCGGGCCAGGGTTCCCAGGCCGTGGGCATGGGCGTTGCGCTGGCCGAGGCGGAACCCGCCGCCAAGGCCGTCCTCCAGGAGGCCGACGAGGCCCTGGGCTTCAACCTCTCCACCCTCATGGCCCAGGGCCCCGAGGAGCAGCTGAAGCTGACCGAGCACACCCAGCCCGCCATCCTCACCCACAGCACCATGGTGGTCCGCGCCTACGGCGCGCGCCTGCCCCGGCCCGACTTCGTCGCCGGGCATTCCCTGGGCGAGTACAGCGCCCTGGTGGCCAACGGCAGCCTGAGGTTCCGCGACGCCGTGCGCACCGTGCGCGAGCGCGGCCGGGCCATGCAGGTGGCCGTGCCCGTGGGCGTGGGCGCCATGGCCGCCATCCTGGGTTCCACCGTGGCCGATGTGGAGGCCGCCTGCGCCGAGGCCCAGACCCAGACCGGCAAGGTCGCCGTCCCCGCCAACTTCAACGGTCCCGGCCAGATCGTCATCGCCGGGCATGTGGAGGGCGTGGAAGCCGCCATGGAGATCCTCAAGGCCAAGGGCGTGCGCAAGATGATGAAGCTGCCCGTCAGCGCCCCCTTCCACAGCCCCCTCATGGAGCCCGCCAAGGCGCACATGCAGCCGCTGCTCGCCTCCACCGTCTTCGCCGTTCCCTCCTGCCCCCTGGCCAACAACGTGGACGCCGCCCTGGTGGACGACCCCGCGGCCCTGAGGGACGGTCTCGTGCGCCAGATCCCCGGCGCGGTGCGCTGGGAGGCCCTCACCGCCCGGCTCCTGCAGGAGGGCGTCACCACCTTCTTCGAACTGGGCCCCGGCAAGGTGCTCAGCGGCCTCGTGAAGCGCCAGGCCAAGGAAGCCGGCATCGAGGTGACCGCCACCTCCATCGGCGGCCCCGAGGACCTGCAGGCCCTTGCCTAGGAGGCTGTCCACGTCCAGCCTCGTCTACCTCCACGGTTTCGCCTCGGGCCCCGGCGGGTCCAAGGGCGGGCACTGCCGGGCCTGGGCGGAGGCGAGGGGCATCCCCTTCATCGCCCCGGACCTGAACCTGCCGACCTTCGAGACCCTCACCGTCTCCGCCCAGGTGGAGGCGGTGGAGGCGCTTCTGGGTGGGCTGCCCCACCCGCCGGTCCTGGTGGGCAGCAGCCTTGGGGGCCTGGTGGCCGCCGCCGTGGCCCATCGCGGCGCGGCCGTGGCGGGCCTCATCCTCCTGGCCCCGGCCCTGGGCTTCGCCGCCCGGCGCCTGGAGGGGCCGCGCTGGGCCGGCTACCGCCGCCGCGGGCGGATGCCCGTCTTCCACCACGCGCGCAACGCCTGGACCACCCTGGGGCCCGACCTGCTTGCGGACCTGCCGGCCTGGGCCGGCGACGGGCAGTGGCGCGTGGAGGCGCCCCTGGCGATCCTTCACGGCACCCGGGACGAATCCGTGCCGGTGGAGGAAAGCCGCACCTTCGCACGCCGGCACGAGGGCGCGATCCTTCTGGAAGTGGATGACGACCACGGGCTGCTGGGGGAGACCAGCCTGGCCGCGCTGGATGGGCTCCTGTCCCGGATGCTGCCAGGCGCCCAAGCCAACGTGGCGCAGGCTTGACGGGCCGCGGTAGCCTACTCCCCCTTCACCGCCTTCTTCACCCCATGGCCCACGTCCTTCGCCCCGTCCCGGAAGCCGTGGCCGACCTTCTTCGCCCCTTCACCGACCGCCTTTCCGGCGGTCTTCGCGCCCTTGCCCACGGCCTTGCCGGTTTTCTTGGCGGCCTGGCCCACGGCCTTGGCGCCCTTCTTCACGGCGTGGCCGACTTCCTTGCCCGCCTCCTTGACGCCCTCCACCACGCGTGGCTTTTCGTCCTGGGCACCCACGGCGCCACCCGAAAGCACCAGGGCCGTCACGATAAGTCCCTTCACCATGGTCCCCTCCCCGCCACATTCTAGTCCGCAATGGCATACTTACCATTCCCCATGGCCGCCCCCCCATCGCTCCTGCCCCCGCGCCTGCGACAAGCGGGGAAGATCCTCACCAGCGGAATCCTCTTCACCCTCCTGGGGGTGGGCGGCTGCCTGTGCACGCTGCTGATCCGGCCCATCCTGGCCGTAATGCCGGGCGGCCAGGAAGCCCGCCGCCGGCGGGCGGCGCGCATCATCCGGCGCTTCTTCCGGCTCTTCGTCTTCGGTCTGGAGGCCTCCGGGATCCTGAAGGTGGTGACCCAGGGGCAGCCGCAGGTCCTCAGGGGCACCCTCATCCTGGCGAATCATCCGTCGTATCTGGATATCGTCATCCTCATCGCCCTGCTGCCCGACACGGTTTGCGTGGTCAAGGAGGCGGTGTGGAACAATCCCTTCTTCGGCCCCCTCGTGCGGGCCGCGGGCTTCATCAACAACCAAGACCCGGAGCGGGTGCTGGAGCACTGCGGCCTGGCCCTGGCTTCGGGCCGGAACCTCGTGATCTTCCCGGAAGGGGGCCGGACCCGGATTGGCCAGCCCCTCAAGTTCAAGCGGGGCCCGGCCCACCTGGCCCTGCGCACGGGCGCCCCCATCCTGCCGGTGCGCGTCTCGGTGGACCCGCCCCTCCTGGCCAAGGGCGACCGGTGGTACATGATCCCGGCCCCCACCTGCACGTTCCGCTTCGTGTTCGACGCCTGGGTGCACGCCCCCGCGGCCCTCGAGCAGGACCGCCCCCGGGAGGCCCGGGCCCTCACGCGGCTCCTGGAGAGCCGCTTCCACGAGGAGAGCCATGGCTCCCACGACGCTTGAACTGAAGGCCTTCATCATCGAGACCCTGGACCTGGAGGACCTCCTGCCGGGGGACATCGGCGACGACCAGCCGCTGTTCAAGGGGGGCCTGGGCCTGGACTCCGTGGATGCCCTGGAATTGGCCATGGCCCTGAAGCGCCGCTACGGCGCCACGGTAGAGGAGGCCGGGTCCCTGCAGGGGCGGCTGGGCACCGTGCGGGCCCTGGCCGCCTGGCTCTCCGAAAGGGGCGGAGAAACCGGGTGAAACCGCAGGATCAGGCGGTATACACTGGTTTATTCCAACCAGCCAGGAGTGGCCCATGAGACTTGCCCCCCTTCTCGCCGCCGCCGCCATCGTCCTGGGAGGCTCCGCCCTCCAGGCCGGCACCAAGCTCTCCCGGGCCGTCGCGGACGGCAACCTCCAGAAGGCCAAGGACCTGGTGGCATCCGGGGAGAAGGTGAACGAGGTGGACAAGTGGGGCTGGACGCCCCTGGCGTGGGCCGCCTACAACGGGTACCCGCCCATCGTGGCGTGGCTCCTGGAGCAGGGCGCGGATCCCAATGCCCTGACCATCAAGGAATACGGACGCTACAAGCCGGGCGTCTCGCCCCTGATCCTGGCGGCCTACTACGGCCATGACGGGATCGTCGCCGACCTGCTCAAGGCCAAGGCCGACCCCGGCATCACCGACGTCTCCGGCAAGAAGGCCGTGGACTACGCCCGGGAGTTCGGGTTCACCAAGTGCGTGGAGCTGCTTTCCCGGTAGCCCGGAAGCGCTTCACCAGGAACCAGGTGGGCACGGCCAGCAGAAGGCCCAGCGCGGGCCCCACCACCAGCGCCCCCAACAGCCATTCCCAGAGGCGCTGGGGCAGTTCAACCACGAGCCCCTGGCGGTTCCAGGTGGTCCACCAGCGCCCGTGGAGGAGCAGGTGCCCCACCTGCACGCAGAGGAACGGCACGAAGGGCGCCACGCAGACGTTGGAGGCGCCCATGCCCGCCAGCTTGTTGAGGTGCAGCCGGTGGTGCACGAAGGCGATCACCAGGAGCCCGAAGGGGATGATGGGCAGGCTGCCCAGGAAGACCCCCAGCCCCACCGCGGTGGCCAGGGCCGCGGGGCTGTCGTGCTCGGAGGCGAGCGTGCGCAGGAAGGCGCGGGGTGAAATCAGGGCCCGCCGCGCCTCCACGGCCAGGGGCGGCCCCTGGCGGCGGAACAGGGCGAGGGTGACCAGGCAGGTGTGGAGCGCGGTGAGCCGGAGGTTGTCCCGGAAGGCCCGGAAATGGGAGATGCGTCCCTCGGCCTGGTAGAGGACCCGCACCGGGGCCTCCGCGATGGCCATGCCCGCCCACGCGCCGCGCACCAGGACCTCCACCTCGAAGGCGTAGCGGCGGGTCCGGAACGTCCCGCCGGTGAGGAACGCCACGGGGTAGACCCGGTACCCGCTCTGGGTGTCGGCCAGGTCGCGCCCGCACTCCAGGCGCACCCAGAAGTTGGAGAAGGCCCGGCCGAAACGGCTGGATCCGGGCACGTGCGGTCCGTCCATGGCGCGCACGCCGATGGCGATGGCGGGCCAGTGCGCGAAGGCCGCGGCCAGGAGCGCCGGGGCGTCGGAAGGGAAGTGCTGGCCGTCGGCGTCGATGGAGAGGAGGGCGCCGAAGCCCGCCTCCGCGGCGACACGGGCCCCGGCCAGGAGCGCGGCGCCCTTGCCCTGGTTGGGCTCCAGGCGCAGGGTGCGCACGGGCAGGTCCGCCACCCGTTCCAGGGCGCCGTCGCGGCTGCCGTCGTCCACCACCAGCACCGGGAGCCCGGCTTCGAGAAGCCCTTCCACGACCCCCCGCAGGGTGGCGGCGTGGTCGTACACAGGCACCACCGCCAGGGCGCGGGGGGCTTCAGTCATGGGCGGGATCCCTCCGGCGTCCTTCCACTTCCAGGATCATGCCGCCCCGGCCCAGGAAGGTGAGCAGGTGGCCCTGCACACGCACCGGTTCGATGCCCGCCGCGCGCAGGAACCGCACCACGTCCCGCCGCGAGCGGGACTTCAGCCAGATGCCCTGGCGCAGGGCGTTGCCCACCTGCGTCCAGAACCGGAGGAAGGACGTGCGCGCGGTGATGAAGTACACCGGGGCGCCGGGTTCCAGATGGGGCGCCAGACGCCGGAAGAAGGCCGGCAGGTCCTGGAAGTACTCGAAGACGAGGAACGAGAACACGGCGGCGTAGGGGCCCTCGAAGGCCAGGGCCTCGGCGTCCCCCTCCCGGGTGCGGATGTTGCCGAGGCCCGCGGCCGCCGCCTTGCACTCCAGATGGCGCAGCATGTTGCCGGAAAGGTCCACGGCCTGCACCTCGGTGCAGTTCCGGGCCAGTTCGAGGGTGAAGATGCCCGTGCCCGCGCCCAGTTCCAGCACGGTGCCGGTGCCGTGGAGGAGGTGCGGCAGGCGCGCGCGGAAGAGCTCCAGTTCCAGGTTCCGGCTCATGGCCACGGCCGTGCCGAACTGCTCCTGGTCGTAGGTGCCGGCCAGGTCGTCGTAGAAGCTTTCCGCGGCGCCCTGGCATTCCAGGCCGCGCCGCATCAGGGAGCGGCCCAGGAGCGTGGACGGGGCCACCACCTCCAGCCCCCGCTCCCCCAGCCCGCGCAGCACGGCGCCGTGCTCCGCCAGCAGCTCGTCCACGGTGGCGCGGGTGGGCAAGACGTCGTGCAGGAGGATCAGGTCCCCGGGCCGGACCTTGCCCAGGATGCGCCGGGCCAGGCCCGGCACGCGCCGGTTGCCCTGGTCCAGGCCCCGGCAGCTGAAGTTCACGCAGAACATGCCGTGGTCCAGGAGCACCGGCCAGAGCCTGGAGCTGGTGATCCCCACCGGAGGCCGGAAGGCCCGCGGCAGGATGCCGAAGCCCTTGAAGATCTCCTGGGCCCGGGCCACCTCCTCCCGGAGGATCCGCTGGCCGCGGAGCATGAGCATGGGGAAGTGGTGCCAGCTGTGGCTGCCGATCTCGTGGCCCCGGGCGAGGATCTCCCGCACCAGGTCCGGATGCGCCTCGGCCTTGGCGGCCACCAGGAAGAAGGCCGCCTTCACGCCGTGGCGGTCCAGGAGGTCCAGGACCGCGGGGGTCACCGCCGGATCGGGCCCGTCGTCGAAGCTCAGGGCCACCCGTGGCGACCTGCGGCTGCCCCGGGACAGGATGGGCAGGAAGAAGCCGAAGCGGGGCAGGAAAGGCGCCACAGCGCAGAGCAGGACGAAGAGGGCCAGGGGCAGCGCGGCCAATCGAACATCCACGAAGAGCAGAAGGAAGGCCAGCTGGAACGCGGTGAGGGCCGCCAGGTGGGCCACGGTCAGGGGAAAGCGCATGTGTGCTATATTACAGAATTACGAACAGGTGCGGGCTTCCGGGCATGCCCCCTGACCCTGGGGCGCCATGAGCCGAATTCTTCTAGTCTCAGCCAATCTGACCTTGGATCCCTATCCCGTCTATCCCCTCGGGATGGCGGTGGTGGCCGGCGCGCTCACCGCGCGGGGCCACGTGGTGGAGCAGTTCGATTTCCTGGCCTCGGGCGCCTCGGAGGCCGCCTTCGCCGCCCGGATCCGCGAGGTCCGGCCGGACTTCCTGGGCATCTCCATGCGCAACCTGGACACCTGCGATTCGCTGGCCAGCTCGGACTACCCGGCGGTGGCGCGGCGCCTGGTGGAAGTGGCCCGGACCTGCACGGCCGCGCCCGTCATCCTGGGGGGGCCGGCCTTCACGATCCTGCCGGAGGCGATCCTCGCCTACACCGGGGCGGACTACGGCATCGCCGGCGAAGGCGAGGGCGCGGCGGCGGACCTGGTGGAGGCCCTGGCCGCGGGCCGGGCCATGCCTCGCATCCTCCGCAACGGCGGCCTCGCCGGGGAGATGGCGTCGCCGCGCTACGACGGGGCCATCGTCGCCTTCTACCAGGGGGCCTCGGGCCTCCTGAACATCCAGACCAAGCGGGGCTGCGCGCACCATTGCGCCTACTGCAACTACCCCTCCCTGGAAGGCGAGGCGTACCGCGTCCGGGACCCGCGCGCGGTGGTGGACGACCTGGAGGAGGCCCACGCCCGCTTCGGCCAGACGGAGTTCTTCATCGCCGACGCGGTGTTCAACGACGACGGCGGCAGGCACATGGAGCTCGTGGACGAGCTGCTGCGCCGCGCCCTTCCCATCCGCTGGTCCTGCTACATGCGTCCCAGCCTCCTCCGCGAGGCCGATCTGCGCCTCATGGCCCGGGCCGGCCTGCGCGCCGCCGAACTGGGAACGGACGCCTGCGCCGACGCGACCCTGCGGGCCCTGGGCAAGGGCTTCACCTTCGACGAAGTGGTGGAGGCCAACGAGGTCTTCGTGTCCTGCCGGGTTCCTTGCGCGCACTTCGTGATGTTCGGGGGTCCCGGGGAGACCGAGGCCACCCTCGCCCAGGGCCTGGCCAACCTGGAGCGCCTGCGCAGCACGGTGGTCTTCGCCTTCACCGGCATCCGCATCTTCCCCCATACCGCCCTGCACAACCTGGCCCTGCGGGAAGGGCGGGTGGGCCCGGACACGGACCTGCGGGAGCCCTTCTACTACCACGCCGCCGGCGTGGACGCCGACGTCCTTTCCGGGCGCATCGAGGCCGCCTTCCGGGGCCGCCGGGACCGGTTCTTCCCGCCCGAGCGGGGCCGCGAACGCATGACGGTCCTGCGGGCCATGGGATTCCGCGGACTGCTCTGGGATTCCCTCATCCGCTACCCTGCCTCGGAGCCGCACCCGTGCTGAACCACCGGAAGATCCTCCTGGTCCACCCCCTTGGATACCGCGCCGGCGCGGCGGGGCAGGACATCTCCCGCATCGCCAACCTCATGCCGCCCCTGGGGCTGGCGAGCCTTGCGGCGTACCTGGACGCCGCCGGCATGGAGACCGCGATCATCGACTGCTTCGCCAACCCGGATTCCGACGGCCTCATCGAAGCGTACCTGCGCTCGGAGCGCCCGGCCTTCCTGGGCTTGAGCTGCACCACCTCGAGTTTCCTGGACGGGGTGCGCATCGCGGAACTGGCCCGGCGCGCCTGCCCCGGCATCATGAGCGTCTTCGGGGGCCCGCACATCTCGGCCCTGAAGGAGCGCCTGCTGCGGGAGTACCCCGCCATGGACTTCGCCGTGGCCGGCGAAGGCGAGGAGACGCTGCGCGAGCTCATGGACGGCGGCTTCGAGACGCCGGCCCAGGTGCGGGGCCTCATCTGGCGGGACGGCCCCGCCGGGGAGGTCCGCTTCAACGGCTACCGCCAGGGGCTCGAACTGGACAGCCTGCCCTTCCCCGCCTACGGCAAGCTCGCGGGCTTCCCGGCCGCGTACAAGCTGCCCATCTTCAACTACCCCACCGTCCCGAACACCAGCTGCATCTCCAGCCGGGGGTGCCCCTACGCGTGCTCCTACTGCGACCGGAGCGTGTTCCAGCGCAGCTTCCGCTCCAATTCCGCGGACTATCTCTACGACCACATGCGCATGCTGCGCCGGACCTTCGGCATCCGGCACATCAACTTCTACGACGACCAGTTCACCCTGGACCGCAAGCGCGTGGAGCAGCTCACGGACCGGCTCCTGGCCGAACCCCTTGGCATGACCTTCAACTGCGCCGTGCGGGCCGAGCACATCGACCCCGACCTGGTGGGCCGCATGAAGCGGGCGGGATGCTGGATGATGAGCCTGGGGATCGAGACCGGGGATCCGGACCTCCTGGCCCGGCACCGCCAGAACCCCGACCTCAACCACCTGGCCGGCAAGATCCGCACCATCAGCGCCGCGAGCATCCGCACCAAGGGGCTGCTCATGATCGGGCTCCCCGGCGAGACCGAAGCCAGCATCCGCCGCAGCATGGACTACGTCTTCTCGCTGCCCGTGGACGACTTCAACCTTGCCAAGTTCACGCCCTTCCCGGGCTCGCCCATCTACGACGGCATCCACGAGCTGGGGGAATTCGACGAGGACTGGGAGAAGATGGACTGCATGAACTTCCAGTTCGTCACGAAGGGCATGACCCGGGAACGCCTGGAGGACCTGTTCCGGGAGTTCTACGAGCGGCATTTCAGGCGGCCCAAGGTGCTCTGGGGCTACGTCACCATGCTCTGGCGCTCCCCGGACAGCTGGCTTCGGTTCCTGGGCGGCCTGGGCAGCTTCCTGCGCTTCACCCGGTCCACCCGGCGCATGATGGGACGGGAGGAGGCGTGACGCCCGGCCGGATCGAATGGCGGATCCAGGGCATCGGCGCACGGTGGCAACTGGGGTTCTTCCACGGGCTGATCCGCCTGGCAGGCCGCCCCATGGCCTATGCCCTGGCCGATCTGGTGAGCCTCCATTACACGCTGACCCGGGCGGCGGTGCGCCGGCGGTGCCGGCCGTACCTCGCCCACCGGTTCCCGGCCCGCACGGGACTCCGGCGCCTGCTGGACACCTTCCGGCTCAGCCGCACCTTCGCGCGGCTCATGGTGGACCAGGCCGCCCAGCGGATCCTGGGCCGGGGCGAGTTCATCACCCACCTGCTGGGACGCGAGGACCTCACCGCCCTCCTCGCCGAGGGCCGGGGGCTGGTGATCGTCACCGCCCACGTGGGCGCCTGGCAGCTGGGCATGGCGAACCTCGCCCACCTGGCCCCGCCCATCTCGGTGCTGGCCCGCTTCGACGCGGGGGACGCGGGATCCCCCTTCCAGGCCTTCGCCGACCGCGACTTCCGGATCATCGATCCGGAATCCTTCCTGGGGGGCGTGCCGGACATGCTGGCCGCCCTGCAACGGGGCGAGGTGCTGTGCCTCATGGGGGACCGGGCCTGGGGCGCCGGCGGCGGCACCGTGTCCGTGGATTTCCTGGGGGGTCCCGTTTCCCTGCCCTTCACCGCCTACAAGCTGGCCTCGGCCACCGGCGCGCCCGTGGCCGTGCTCTTCCCCCACAAGCCCGGCCCCGACCAGTACGAGATGCAGCTGGCCGCCGTCATCCGCGTACCGCCCGGCCTGGGTCGGGCTCCGGAGGCCTACCGCCCCTACGCCGCCGCCTACGCCCAGGCCCTGGAGCGCTTCCTGGAAACCTACCCCTACCACTTCTTCAACTTCTTCGACCTCTGGGCCGGAGAGACCGGGCCCGGGTGAAGCCTACGCCATGCGCTTCCTGATCCTGCCGGGCAGCAACGCCCTGTCCCACCTCGCCAAGGGCCTGGCCCTGCGCGACGTCCTCCTGGCCCGGGGCCACGAGGTGGCCTTCGCCGCCACCCCGGCCCGGTCCCCGTTCCTGGCGCGCCTGGGCGTGCCCCACTACCTGCTGCCCGACCTCCAGGAAGCGGACCAGGGATCGGCCCCGGCCTACGCCTGGTTCCGTCAGCCCGAGCGGTTCATCCGGGTCGTGCGGGCGGAGCGGGCCCTCATGGAGGAGGTCCGGGCCCAGCGCGTGGTGGGGGTCTTCCGGTTCACGGCCACCACCTCCGCGGCGCTGGCGGGCCTCCCCTGCGACACCCTGGCCTGCGGCTGCATGATCCCCGCCTTCCGGGGCGTGCTGGGGTTCCGGGAGGAGGAGCCCGGCGCGGCCGACCAGGGGGCTTTCCTGGACACCTTCTTCCGCGGGACGGCACGCCGCGCGTCCATGGCCCTGCGGGCGCTGGGCCGGCCCGACGTGGCGGACGTGCGCGCCCTGCTGCTCGGCGACCGCACCTTCCTGTGGGACACGCCGGGCTTCCAGCCCCTGGCCGTCCCCGCGGGCGTGGAGCACGTGGGTCCCCTGGCCTGGAACGGGTGGCCCCGCACACCGGGTTCCATCGGGCCCGGGGCCCCCCTGGCCATCCTTTCCATGGGCACCGCCCTGCCCCCGGGCTCGGGCCCCGCGCGGCTTGTGGAACGGCTGCTGGCCCTGGGCTACCGGGTCGCCCTGGCGGGCGGCGGCCACCCGGACCTGGACCGCCCCGACCCGCGCGTCCTGGCCACCCCCTTCGCGCCCATGGACGAATGGCTGCGGCGGGCCGCGCTCCTCATCTGCCACGGGGGCCAGCAGACCCTTTTCGAGGCCCTGGCCCGGGGCGTGCCCGCGGGCGTTTTCCCCTTCCATCCGGAACAGGCCCAGAACGGCCTCTGCCTGGAGCGCCTTGGGGCGGGAGCCCGGCTGATCCCCCCCACCGTCTTCTGGGGATCCAGCGAGGTGTATGCCCGGGCCCTGGAGGCCATGGACGACGCCGAACTGGACGCCCGCATCCTCGCCCTGGGACGCCTGGCGGCCCGGACTCCGGACCCGCACCTTGACCGGGGAGCCGAACGATTGGCGGACCGGATGGTGGAACCATGAGGTTCCTCCTGGTGCATGGGTACACCGGCGGCCCGGGGGACCTGGCGTCCCTGGCCGAAGGCCTGGACGCGGTCTTCGGGCCGGGGCACACGCGGCTGGCGGCCCTCCATCCCCACTGGCGGGGCGGCGCGCCACCGCCCTTCGACCGGGAGGCCTTCCTGGCGATCCTGGAGCGGGAGGCCGCGGGCGAGGGCCCGCTGGTGGTCATCGGGCACTCCACCGGCGGCACCCTGGCCCTCCTGGCCGACCTCGGCCCCTGCCTCCGGATCCTCCTGGGCACCCCGCCCCGGGTGGGGCTGGAACACCTGGCCCGCCTCCAGGCCGCGACCCGGCCCGGAAACGAGACCCCTGGCCTCCTGGACCTCGCCCGGCTGGTGAAGGCCGTGAACGGGGCCGGCGCCCGGGGGCTCCCGCCCGGGACCCTGGTGGTGCACGGCGACGCGGATCCCCTGGTGCCACCCGGGGATCTGGCCTTCTGGGGCCCAGAGGTTCATCCCGTCCGGGTGCCCGGGGGGGGACACCACCTGCCGGCGGGGCCGGTCCTGGCGGCGATCCTCGAAGCCCTGCCGCCCGCCCTCACCGGCCTGGAACAGGCGAGGCTCCGCCTCCTGGAGCCCCAGGTGGCCCGCCATGCCGACCGGGTGCCCGGGGGCTGGCAGGTCCTGGGCCGCAGCCCTTCGGCGTGGCGGGCCCTGCGCCCCGGCCTGGGGCTCCCCCCCGGGCTGGGCCCCCTGGCGCCGCCCCCCGTGCTGGCCAACGTGGAGGTCACCACCCGGTGCCCCCATGCCTGCCCCTCCTGCGCCCGGGCCGCCGGCGCCCCCCACCGGGGCGATCTGGACCGGTTCCAGGAACTTCTGGACCGCCTGCCCCACGCCTCCCGCCTGACCCTGGTGGGCCTGGGGGAGCCCACCCTCCACCCGCGCCTGGCGGAGCTGGTGGCCCTGGCCGCCGGGGAGGGCCGCAGCGTGGGCCTGGTGACCAGCGGCGCGGCCCTGACCCCGGACCTGGCCCGGAGCCTCGTCCAGGCCGGACTCGGGGCCGCCACCTTCAGCCTGGACGCGGGGGAGGCCGGCCTGGCGGGGCGCCTTCGCCCGGGGGTGCCCTTCGCCCGGACCCTGGCCCACCTCACCGAGGCCGCCCGCATCTTCGGCGACGAGGTTCCCCGTTCGGTGTTCACCGCCGTCGGCACCGCCAACGCCCGGCACCTGGCCCCGGTGGCGGACCTGGCCCTGGCGCTGGGAGCCCGGGCCTGGATGCTCTCGGACCTTAACTTCACGGCCAACCGCGACCGGTCCCTGGCCGGGGCGGCCACGGAGGCGGATCGGACGGCCATCCGCGAAGCCGTGGGCGGCGCCATGGCCGCCGGGTTGCCGGTGCTCCAGGTCCGGGGCCTGGAGGAGCTGGGGAAGCCCTTCCGCCTGCGGGACCTGCTCCTTCGACCGGTCGACGCCCTTTGGACCCGGAGCCCCGGCCACGCCCACTGCCTATCCCCCTGGCAAACCCTCGCCGTGGGCGCCGACGGCACCGTCACCGCCTGCGATTGCCAGCCCGACGAGGAGGTGGGCAATCTCTTCGGGACCCCCTTCCAGGCCGTGTGGAACGGACCCGGGATGGTCCGGCTGCGCCGGGAGCTGCTCGCCGGGACCCCGCGGGCCGCATGCCGCCACTGCCCGCGGCTCTGAGAGGTGAGGTATACTGGGGGCTCTTCTGCCCGGAGGACATGACGCCTTCAGGACCGCGAATCAGCGACCGCGACCCGCCGGGCATCCATTCCACCGCCGGAGCCCCCATGCCCCCCAAGACCCAGGACGAGATTCTCCAGTGGGTCCGCTCCGCGCTCAAGGCCAACTTCCAGCTCGACCCCCGTTCCGTGCGCATGGATTCGAACCTTTTCACGGACCTGGGCCTGGACAGCATTGACGAAGTCGAATTGGCCCATCACATGCAGGAATATACCGGGCGCCGGCTGGCGCCCGAGGAGTTCCGGGTGCTCTGCACGGTGGAGGACGTGGTGGTCTCCGTGCAGAAGATGCTGGAAGCCTGAGCGCCATGGGGCGCCTCGCCAGCCTTTTCACCGGGGACCGGGCGCAGGGCTCGGTGGTGGCCCTCGCCGGCCAGGGTGAGCGCACCTTCGGGGAGCTGGCCCGGACCGCCGCCGCGGTGGCCCGGATGGTGCCGACGGGGGGCCGCTGGCTGCTGGCCTGCGAGGACCCCTTCGCCTTCGCCACGGGCTTCCTGGGCCTGGTACTGGCCGGCTGCACGCCGGTGCTGCCCCCCAACCTGCTGCCCGGGACCCTGGCGGCCCTGGAGGCCGACGGCGTCCTCCGAGACGCGGACCTGGCCGCACTCCCGGACGCCCCGCCCCCGGCCCGCGCCCTGGAGGATGTGCCCGTGGAATTCTGGACCTCGGGCAGCACGGGCGCGCCCAAGCAAGTGCTGCGCCGCTTCCAGGACCTGGACCGGGAGGTGGACGTCCTGGAGGGGCTCTTCGGGCCGCTGCCCGCCATGGTGGTGGCCACGGTGCCCCACCTGCACATCTACGGATGCCTGTTCCGGGTGTTCTGGCCCCTGGCCACCGGGACGCCGTTCCAGACGGAGACCTGCGGCGACCCGGCCCGGTTCCTGGCCGAAATGGCCCGGCGGCCGGTGCTGGTGAGCAGCCCCGCCCATCTGGCCCGCCTGCCGCGGCTCCTGGACCTCGGGGGCCTGGCCCTGCCGGCGGTGTTCTCCTCCGGCGGCGCCCTGGACCGGGGGGATGCCCTGGCCTGGCGGGCCGCGGCCCCGGGCGGGGTGGTGGAGGTGTACGGCAGCACCGAGAGCGGCGGCATCGCCTGGCGGAACCCCGGCCCCGATCCCGCCTCCGCGCGGTGGACCCCCTTCCCCGACATGGCCCTGGCCGCCGCACCCGACGGCGCCCTGCTCCTGCGTTCTCCCCGGGTGGGAGGGGGGCTGCGCATGGAGGACGCGGTGGCCCTGGAAGCCGACGGCACGTTCTCGCTGCTGGGGCGCCTGGATCGCGTCGTGAAGATCGAGGAGAAGCGGGTCTCCCTGCCCCAGGTGGAGGCCGCGCTCAAGGCCCATCCGCTGGTGCGGGACGCCGCGGTGGCGGTGCTGGAGGAAAGGCGCCGGATGCTGGGGGCGGCGGTGGTGCTGGAGGGCCGCGAGGACCTGGAGGACCCGGCCGTGCGCCGCGCCCTGGGGGAGCGCCTGGGAGCCCACCTGGCCCAGTCTCTGGAAGGACCGGCCCTTCCCCGGCGGTGGCGCTTCGTCGCCGAACTGCCCCGGGACGCCCGCGGAAAGCTCCGGGCCGAGGACCTGGCCGCGCTCTTCGCACGCGCGGGGAAAGCCTGAAATATGATGACATCTGCACTAACATGGGGTTCCATCCCCGCCAGCGAAGCCCACCGGAGACGCCACCCATGACCACCGTCAATCCCACCCGGGACGAGATCCTCACGCAGCTGAGGAACATCCTCGCCCAATCCTTCGACCTGGCGCCGGAGCGCATTACCCTGGAAGCGCATCTCTTCACCGACCTGGACCTGGACAGCATCGACGCCGTGGAGCTGGCCATCCAGCTGCAGGAGATCACCGGGCGCCGGGTGAAGGCCGAGGAGTTCAAGCACGTGCGCACCGTCGCGGACGTGGTGGAGGCGGTCCACCAGATGCTGCAGGCCCGATGAGGTTCCCCGCGAGCGCCCGGGCCACTTCAGCCGGGCCTGACGGGGGCACCACCTTCGCCCTGGACCTGGACCCCGGGCTCCTGGGCTTCCAGGGGCATTTCCCGGGCAACCCCATCCTCCCCGGCGTCGTGCAGGTGGACTGGGCCATCCATTTCGGCCTGGAGGCCTTCGGCGCCCTGGGTCCGTTCCAGGGGGTCGAGCACCTGAAGTTCATGGAGGTCATCCGGCCCGGGGAGGACCTCACCCTCACCCTCGCCCTGGACGCCGCGCGCGAGAACCTCAAGTTCAGCTACCAGGGTGGCGGCGTCCGCAAGGCGTCCGGCATCCTCCGCTTCCGGGGGGACGCCTAGATGGACGCCGTCACCGTGGGCCTCGGGCCCCTTGCCATCGAAGACGTGGTGGACGTGGCCGCCGGATCGCGGTCCCTGGCCCTGGCCCGGGATCCGGCCTTCCGCGCGCGGATCCAGGCCGGCGCGGCCACCCTGGCAGCCCTGTTGGCGGACGGCACCGAGGTGTACGGCGTCACCACCGGCTACGGGGACTCCTGCACCACCACCGTGCCGCCCGCCCTGGTGCCGGAACTGCCCACCCACCTCACGCGGTACCACGGCTGCGGCCTGGGGCGGATCCTCGACGAGGACGAGACCCTGGCCGTCCTGGTGGCCCGCATCAATTCCCTGGCCCAGGGCTATTCGGGGGTCCGCTGGGAGCTCCTGGAAGCCCTGGAGGGCCTCGTGGCGCACCGGGTGCTGCCCCGGATCCCCGCCGAGGGCTCCGTGGGCGCCAGCGGCGACCTGACGCCGCTCTCCTACGTGGCGGCCACCCTCATCGGCGAGCGCGACGCCACCTTCCGCGGGCAGGTGCGGCCCGCCGTGGAGGCCCTGGCCGAGGCCGGCCTGGCCCCCCTGCGCCTGGCCCCCAAGGAGGGCCTGGCCCTCATGAACGGCACCGCGGTCATGACCGGGCTTTCCTGCCTCGCCTTCCGCCGGGCCTCGTACCTGGAGCGCCTGGGCTGCCGGCTCACGTCCCTGGCGGTGGCGGCCCTGCGGGGCAACCGGGACCACTTCCACCCCCGGCTCTTCCAGGTCAAGCCCCACGCGGGGCCCCAGGCCGCCGCGGGCCGCATCCACGCGGACCTGGGCGGGCCCGCCCCGGACCCGGCGGTGCGCCTCCAGGACCGCTACTCCATCCGCTGCGCGCCCCACGTCATCGGCGTCCTGGGCGACGCCCTGTCCTGGGTGCGCCGGGACGTGGAGAACGAACTGAACAGCGCCAACGACAACCCGCTCCTGGACCCCGACGACGGGCTCCTGCTCCACGGCGGCCATTTCTACGGCGGGCACATCGCCTTCGCCATGGACGGCCTCAAGGCCGCCGTGGCCAACCTGTCCGACCTCATGGACCGCCAGCTGGCGCTTCTCGTGGACGCGCGCTACAACAACGGCCTGCCCCAGAACCTCTCGGGGTCCCGGGGCCCCCGGGCCGCCATCAACCACGGCCTCAAGGCGGTGCAGATCGGCGCGAGCGCCTGGACCGCCGAGGCCCTCAAGCTCACGATGCCCGCCTCCGTCTTCTCCCGGTCCACGGAGTGCCACAACCAGGACAAGGTCAGCATGGGCACCATCTCGGCCAGGGACTGCCTGCGGGTGCTCGAACTCACCGAACAGGTGGCCGCCGCCCTGGTGCTGGCCGTGCTCCAGGGCCTGCGCCTACGGGAGCGCCAGGGCGAACCCGCCCTGGACAGGCTCGCCCCCGAAGCCCGGGAGTTCCTCGAGTCCTTCGCCTGGCTCCCATTCCTGGACGAGGACGTCGCCCTGGACGGAACCCTCCTCTCCCTCGTCGCGTCCATCCGGAACCAAGCCTGGAGCCTGTACCCATGAAACCCATCCTCACCGGCGAGACCGTCATCGAGGTGCCCTTCCACGACGTGGACGCCATGGGCGTCGCGTGGCACGGTCACTACGTCAAGTACCTGGAGATCGCCCGCACCGCGATGATGCGCCAGGTGGGCCTGGACTGGCAGCAGATGAAGGACTGGGGCGTCATCTGGCCCGTGGTCACCTGCAACCTGAAGTACATCCGCCCCCTGAAGTACGGCCAGAGCGTGCGGGTCCAGTGCAGCCTCCTGGAATACCAGCAGCGCATCCGCATCACCTACCTGCTCTCCGACGCCCTCACCGGCGAGCGCGTGAACAAGGCCGAGACCATCCAGCTGGCGGTGGATTCGACCACGGGCGAGCTGCTGTTCGAATGCCCCCGGGTGCTCACGGAGGCGCTGGAAGGGGCCGTGGAAGGGACCCGGCCGTGAGGCGCGCGGCCTTCCTCCTCCTGGCCCCCGCCCTGTGCGCCCAGACGGTGCCCGAGGCGCTCACGGCCCACCTGAAGGCCACCGCGACCCTGCACGCGGACTTCACCCAGACCCGCAGGCTCGCCGCGCTCTCGCGCCCCTTGAAGTCCTCGGGCAGCCTCGTGGTCTCCCGGGAGCTGGGCGTGCTCTGGCGCATGGCCAAGCCCCTGCCCCTGACCGTGGCCGCCGGGCCCAAGGGCGTCCTGGAAGTGGACGGCGCCGGCCGCAGGACGCTCCGCACCGCCAAGGACACGCCCATGGTGGCCCGCATGGGCGAGATCATGAAGTCGCTCCTGGAAGGGCGCTGGAGCGCCCTGGACAGCCTTTTCACCGTCAAGGGGGAGTCCGAGAAGGACGGCTCCTGGACCATCTTCCTCACCCCCGCGCCCCAGACCGCGGCCTTCGTGAAGGCCGTGCGCATCCGGGGGGCCGCCTTCATCGAGACCATCCACGTGGATGAGCCCTCGGGAGATTCCATGGACCTGACCTTCCTCAATTTCCGCCCCGAGGCCCCCCTGACGGCCGAGGAACGGCGCCTCCTGGCCTTCGAGTAGCCGGTGCGGGCCCGCGGCTGGATCTGGACGGCGCTGCTCCTGGCCCTGGCGGCCTTCGCGGGCCTGCGGCTGGCCTCGGGCCGGGCCATGGAGACCGACCTCCTGGCCATGCTCCCCGAGACCGAGAAGAACCCCGTGGCCGAGCAGGCCATCCGGACGCTCACCGCCACCACCCAGGAGCGCATCGTCCTCCTGGTGCGCGGCACGGACCCCGCCGACAGCAAGGCCGCGGCCCTGGCCCTGGCCCGGGACCTGGAGGCGGCCCAGGTGTTCGAGAACGTGTCCTGCGAATTGCCCCCGGTGGATCCCGGCGAGCTGGTGCGCTTCTACGCCCCGTTCCGGTTCCGCCTGGCGGCCCCGGATCCGCCCTCCGGGGACCTGGCCCCCGCCATCCAGGCGCGCCTGGCGTCCCCCATCTTCTCGGGCCTTCCGGCCCACGTGGATCCCCTGGGGGCCTTCGGCGGCTTCCTGTCGGGCCTGCCCTTCCAGTCCACGGGCCTCGAACTGCGGGACGGGCTCCTGGCGGTCCAGGCCGACGACGGCCTCCACGTGATGGTCACCGCGGCCCTGCGGGGGTCAGCCTTCGACCCGGCGGTCCAGGCCCGGAGCCTGCGCGCCGTGGACGCCGCCACCGGACGCATGGCGCGCCCGGGGCGCCAGGTCCTTCGCACCGGCGTGATGTTCTACGCCGCAGACGCGCGGCTCAGCGCCGAGCGGGAGATGAACCTCATCAGCCTCCTGTCCACCCTGGGCATCGTCGGCATGTTCGTGCTGACCTTCCGCTCCCTGCGCCATCTGCTCCTGGGCCTGGCCTGCGTGGCCGCGGGGCTCGCCTCGGCCGCCGCGGTCTGCCTCCTGGTCTTCGGGAAGCTCTACCTCCTCACGCTTGTGGTCGGGTGCACCGTCATGGGCGTGGCGGTGGACTACGCGTTCCTGTACTTCGCCAGCCACCTGGGCGCGGGGGAGGCCTGGACGCCTGTGCCGGCCCTGCGCCGCATCCTTCCCGCCCTGTTCCTGGGGCTCATCACCAGCCTGCTCGGGTACGCGGCGCTCCTGGCCGCGCCCTTCCCCGGCCTGCGCCAGATCGCCCTGTTCTCCATGGTGGCCCTGGTGGGCTCCTTCCTCACGGTGCTTCTCGTCCTGCCCTCCTGGCTCGCGGCGCCCCTGCCGCCCCGCCCCGCCCTGGGCGCCGCCCTGGCCCGCATCCTGCGGCGCATCCAGGGCTGGTCCGGGCACCGCCGGACGCCCCTGGTCGCGGCCGCGGTCCTGGTGGTGCTGGGCGGAGCCGCGGCCCTGGGCCGGGTGGACGACGACGTGCGCGGCCTCATCGTCCCCTCCCAGGCCCTGCGCCGGGACGAGGCCCGCATCCAGGAGCTGCTCAGGATCTCCACCGCCGGGGCGTTCTTCCTGGTGGAAGGCGCCGACGAAGGCCAGGTGTTGGCGCGGGAGGAGGCCCTGCGCGCGCGGATGCCCATTCCCGGCGTGGCGGGCCTCATGGCCGTTTCCGCCTTCGTGCCTTCCCCGGCGCGCCAGGAGGCGACCCTAGCCCGGAACCGGGAGGGGCAGCCGGCCCTGGCCAAGGGCATGCTGGACGCGGGCTTCCGCCCCGGGGCCGTCGCCACGGCCCAGGCGGACCTCGCCACGGGGCCCCTGACCGTGGGGGCCTTCCTGGGCACGCCCTTCTCCATTCCCCTGCGGCCGTTCTGGCTGGGACCCACCAGCCGGGGCTTCGCCTCGGTGGTCCTCCCCACGGGCGCCCCCGACGCCCCCGCCCTGGCGCGGGCCGCCGAGGGCCTGCCGGGCGTGACCCTGGTGGACAAGGCCGCCAGCGTCACCCGCCTCCTGGCCCACTACCGCCGGGTGGCCACCTGGGCCCTGGGCGGCGCGGTCCTGCTGGTGGGCCTCCTCCTGGGCGTGCGGTACGGCGCGGCCGCGACCTCGCGGCTCCTGGCGCCGGCCATCCTGGGGATGCTGGCCGCCCTGGCCGCGGGCGCCGCCCTGGGCTACCCCGTGACCCTTTTCACGGTCATGGCGCTCATCCTGAGCCTGGGCCTGGGGGTGGACTACACCGTCTTCCTGCGCGAGCGCGACGCCGCGGGGACCTCCGCCCTCCTCGGCGTGATGCTCGCCAGCGGCAGCACCCTGATCTCCTTCGGCCTCCTGGCCCTGAGCCACACCCCGAGCCTGCGCGCCTTCGGCATCACCCTGGCCGCGGCGGTGCTGGCGGCCACCCTCACGTCCTTCCTGGCCCTGGGGGAGCGCGCATGAGGCACGGCACGCCCCCGATCCTCGTCCTGGCCCTGGCGCTCCTGACGGGATGCGCCTTCCGGCGCACCCTGCCCTACACCCTCCAGCCCGCGGCCACCGGGCCCGCGTACTTCGCGAACCAGGAAGTCGTGTTCATGCGCCCCGGCGCCCAACCCGAGCGGCTCCTGACCACCGTGGAGAACGACGGCCGGCGCCTGTCCATCGTGGCCTCCTCCCCCATGGGCCAGACGCTCTTCGTCCTCAAGGTGGAAGCGGGCCCGGCGGTCCTGGACGCCCGGGTGCCCCTGCCGGACGCCTTCGACCCCAACCTCCTTCCCGCCCTCATCCAGCTCAGCGACTGGCCCCTGGACGAGGCACGCAAGGGCCTGGCCCCGGGCATGGAGTTGCGGGAGGCCGGAACCCTGCGCACCCTCCTGCGCAAGGGCAGGCCCCTCCTCACCCTGGACCGCCAGGGCTCCGCGCCGCCCTTCCGCGCCATCGTCCTGCGGGTGCCCCCCCTGGACCTGGAAGCCACCATCACCACCCTGGACGACTGATGATGCGACCCGCCGAGGATCTCCTGGTCCACCGCCCCCCCATGCTCCTCCTGGACGCCGTGCTGGACCACCGGCACGACGGCATCCTGGCCCGCACCCGGGTGGACGCCGGCGCCTGGTACGCCGACGCGGACGGCGCCATGCCCGCGTGGTTCGGCCTGGAACTCATGGCCCAGGCCATCGCGGCCTACGCCGGGCTCGAGAAGCGGGCCCAGGGCGGGAAGCCCCGCGTGGGCTACCTCCTGGGAACCCGGGCCTACGCCTGCACCCTTCCCGCGTTTCCCGCGGGCAGCGAACTGGAGGTCCAGGCCCGGCTGAAGTACCTGGACGACTCCGGCCTGTCGGCCTTCGCGTGCGGCATCACGCTGGAGGGGAAGGAGGTCGCCACGGCCATCCTGAAGACCTTCGAAGGGGAGCGACCGTGACCCAGACTCCACTCCAGCGCGTGCTCGTCACCGGCGCCAGCGGCCGCATCGGCCGGGCCATCGCCCTGCGCCTGGCCCGGGACGGCTTCCACGTCACCGCCCACGCCCGCAGCCGCGGCGCCGAGGCCGAGGCCCTCGCCGCCGAGATCATCCAGGCCGGAGGCTCGGCGGACGTGGCCGTCTTCGACGTCACCGACCGCGAGACCTCGCGCACCGTCCTGGAGGCCCTGGTGGAGGCCCACGGGGCCTACTACGGCATCGTCTGCAATGCCGGGATCACCCGGGACAACGCCTTCCCGGCCCTGTCGGAGGAGGACTGGGACCTGGTGCTGCGCACCAGCCTGGACGGGTTCTTCAACGTGGTGCATCCCCTGACCATGCCCATGATCCGGCTGCGCAAGGGGGGCCGCATCGTCTGCATCGCCTCGGTGTCGGGCGTCATCGGCAACCGCGGGCAGGTGAACTACAGCGCCGCCAAGGCCGGGCTCATCGGCGCCGCCAAGGCCCTGGCCGTGGAACTGGCCGGCAGGGCCATCACCGTCAACTGCATCGCGCCGGGCCTCATCGATTCCGAGATGCTCGCGGGGGTGGAGATGGAGTTCGCCATGGCGGCGGTGCCCATGAAGCGCGTGGGCCGGCCCGAGGACGTGGCGGACCTGGCGGGCTTCCTCTTCTCGCCCTCGGCGGGCTACATCACCCGTCAGGTCATCGGCGTCAACGGCGGGATGATCTGATCCGCGCCGCCGCGGCGGCCAGGGAGAAGGCCTCCGCGCCGGGCTGGGCGCCCCAGGGCCAGGGCCGGGCCGCGGCCTGGGCCTCCTCCAGGGTGCAGCAGCCGGGGCCGTCCTCCTCCCGGGCCGAGAGCAGCAGGAAGGCGGCGCCTTCCCCGGCCACGGGGCCCGGCGCGTTCCGGGCCCAGAGGTAGCCCATGAGTTCGGAGAATTCGTCCACCGCGCCCACCAGCACGCGCCGGGCGCGGCCTTCGGCCAGCAGGAGCCGCGCGGCCGCGAGCGCCGAGGGCACCATGCCCTCGAACAGGCTGAGGGTGAGGCAGGGCCCGGTGATCCCCATGAAGATGCCGATGTGGGCCGCGGGGGTATTGTGCAGGGAGCCCGCGAAGTGGATGGGGGAGGTGCACGCGTCCCCGTCCTGGATCATGGAGTCGATGAGGCTGAAGGTGGTGGCGGTGGGGCCGAAGCCGCTGGCCACCACCAGGCCCAGGCCCTCCGTGCCGGCCCCGGCGTCCTCCAGGGCGAGGTACGCGCCCAGGAGCGCCATGCGGGAGAAGTGGTCCACCCTTCGAAGGGCGCGCCGCGGCACGAAGCGGTCCAGGGGTTCGGTGCCGGCCAGGTAGGCCGGGATCCCGCGGGTGCCGTCCCCCCAGGGGATGTCGAGGGTTCCGGGCGCGCCCGGGGCCTGGTCCAGGCGCCCGGCGCCGCAGCCGAAGCCGCCCACCGCGCCGATGCCCTGCACCGTGACCTTCACCGGGGGCCTCCGAAGGCCAGGACCGCGTTGTTGCCGCCGAAGGCCAGGGACGTGGACAGCGCCACCCCGCCCCGGAAGGCCGTGGCCTCGCGCACCGGTCCGGCGCCGCCCAGGGCGGGATCGGCGTTCCGGAAGCCCGCGCTGGCCGGGATGCGGCCCCGCTCCAGGCAGGCCACGGTGAAGGCGGCCTCGATGGCGCCGGCGGCGCCCAGGGTGTGTCCCGTGCGGCCCTTGGTCGAAAGGAACGGGACACCGGGAAGGACGTCCGGGAGCACGAGGGCCTCCACCCGGTCGTTGTCGGGCGTGGCCGTTCCGTGCGCGTTGACGAAGGCCACCTCGGCGGGCGCGAGGCCCGTCAGGGCCTCGGCCAGGGCCCTGCGCAGGCCGGCTCCGTCCGGGCTCGGGGCGGTGGGGTGGTAGGCGTCGCAGGACGATCCGTAGCCCAGCACGAAGGAGCGGGCCCGGCGCGGCGTGCCAGGGGCCTCCAGGACCAGCAGGGCAGCCCCCTCCCCCAGGTTCAGGCCCTGGCGGTCACGGTCGAAGGGGCGGCAGGCTTCCGGGGAGGTGATCTTCAGGGAGATGAACCCGTTGAAGGTGATGCGGCTGAGTTCGTCCGCGCCCCCCGCCAGCACGATGTCGCAGAGCCCCGCCCGGATCCAGGAGGCCCCCAGCCCCACGGCGTCCGTGCCCGAGGAGCACGCGTTCACCACCGTCTGGCAGGGTCCGGAAAGGCCCAGTTCCTGCGCCAGCGCCTGGGCGGGGTTGCTGCGGAAGATGCGCTCCATGGGCGAGAGGTCCGGATGTCCCCCGGCGCGGTAGGCCCGGCAGAAGGCCTCGTCGTTCAGGGCGCACCCCACGGTGGTGCCGATGATCACGCCCGTGCGGGCCCGGGGCAGGTCCTCCGGCGCCAGTCCCGCGTCCGCGAGGGCTTCCCGCGCGGCGTGGAGCAGCAGGCCGCTGGTGCGCAGCCGCAGCGGATCGCATTCGAAGTCCGGCACCTCGAAGACGGGGTAGGAAACGGCATGGTCGCTGGCGAACCGCGTGGCCGGGGCCGGGCCGGGGCCTCCCTCGAAAAGGGTCCCCATGCACGCGGAAAGGCTCTTGCCGGCCGCGCAGATGCATCCCAGGCCGGTGACCGGGATCATGCGTTGAGGCGCCCGTCGATGAAGCCCGCCAGGGCGTTGATGGACTGGAAGGCGGGCTTGCTCTCTTCCATGTTCTTGAGTTCGATGCCGAAATGCTTCTTGAGGAGCATGACGATCTCCACGGCGTCCAGGGAATCCAGGCCCAGGCCTTCCCGGAACAGGGGCGCGTCGTCCTGGATGTCCTCGGGACGCATCCCTTCCAGATTCAACTCCTCGATCATGACTTTCTTGAGCTGTTCCTTGATTTCCATCGCACGTTCCCATGGGCGGGGGGTTTCCCTGCGTCCCGCATCCCAGGCTATCATCGAACTCCCGAACGGCCATGGCCTGGAACCAGGCTGGCTCATGGAGGCATGGCTTGGAACGACGCGTGGTAGTCACAGGAATGGGAGCCGTCACCGCCCTGGGCGACGATTGGGGCACGGTGGAGCCGCGCCTTCGCGAAGGCCGCAGCGCGGTGATCGCCATGCCGGAGTGGGACGCCTACCCCAGCCTCCAGACCCGCCTCGGCGCCCCCATCCCGCACTTCGCCGCCCCGGCCCGCTACCCCCGCAAGCTGACCCGTTCCATGGGCCGGGTGGCCCTCCTTGGGGTGCGGGCCACGGAACTGGCCATGGAGGACGCGGGCCTGACCGGGGACCCCTTCGTCACCGGCGGCCGCATGGGGGTGGCCTACGGCTCCTCCTCGGGCAGCCTCGAGCCGATCCTTTCGCTGGGCTCGGCCCTGTCGGCCGAAGGTTCCTCGAGCATCAGCGCCACCGGCTACATCCAGTTCATGAGCCACACCGCCGCGGTGAACATCGGTCTCTTCTTCGGCTTCACGGGGCGGGTGATCCCCACGAGCAGCGCCTGCACCTCCTCGACCCAGGGACTGGGCTACGCGTACGAGTCCATCAAGTACGGCATGCAGGACGCCATGGTCGCCGGCGGCTCCGACGAGCTCACCTTCTGCAGCGCGGCGGTCTTCGACACGCTGTTCGCCACCAGCCTCCGCAACGGCGAGCCCCACCTCACGCCCCGGCCCTTCGACCGGAACCGGGACGGGCTGGTGCTCGGCGAAGGCGCCTGCACCTTCGTGCTGGAGGAACGGGAGCGGGCCCTGGCCCGGGGCGCCCGCATCCACGCCGAGATCCTGGGCTTCGGCACCAACTCCGACGGCGCGCACATCACCCAGCCCCAGATGCCCACCATGGCCGCCACCATGGCCACGGCCCTGCGGGACGCCGGCCTCGACCCGGAGGCCGTGGACTGGGTGAACGCCCACGGGACGGCCACGGAGCACGGCGACATCGCCGAGAGCCGGGCCACCTGGGAGACCTTCCGCCGCGCCGTGCCCATCACCTCCTTCAAGAGCTACCTGGGCCACACCCTGGGCGCCTGCGGGGCCATCGAGGCCTGGCTGGGCATCCACATGACCCGCTCGGGATGGGTTGCGCCCACCCTCAACCTGGTGGACGTCGACGAGCGCTGCGGTCCCCTGGACTACCTCCAGGGCGAAGGCCGGGTCCCCCGCGGGCCCATCTTCATGAACAACAATTTCGCCTTCGGCGGAATCAACACCAGCCTCATCTTCCGCTGCGAGCCATAGACAAAACCCCCATGGCCGGGAAAGTGCATTAATATTTTACTACCCATCTCTGGGAAACGTTCGCCTACGGGGAGGCCATGCCCGCTCCAAAGTCGCTTACCCGTCTCATCGAGCTCCTCCACCAGGCTCTCCGGGCGCAGCTGCACCATGCCCCGGACCACCCCCTGGCCCTGAAGAGCCAAGCGGACCTGGAGGACTACCTGCCCTCGCTCCTGGCCGGACTCGGAACCATCCGCCTGGTGACCACCGGGGTGGGCTTCTCCTGCCAGGACGAGCCCGTCACCGGGGCGCCCAATGCGGCCATGGCCCTGGCCCGGGAAATGGACGCCCGGGATATCGGCGGCATCGAACTGGTCCCCGGCATGGATCCCGAGGAGATCCGCACCCTGCTCTTCATCCTGCAGATGCGGCCCCAGCGGGTGTCGGAAATGGGCGGCGCCGCCTCCCTCCTGCCCGACGACGGCCTGCTGCGCGTGCTGCCCAAGGAGGAACTGCCGCCCCCCCGGGTCCCCACCCCGCTGCGGGCGTCGGACGTGGAACTGGACTGGGAGCGCATGTTCGCCGCCCCCGAGCGGAGCGTGCCCAGCGTCATCCCGGACACCTTCGACCCCATCCCCTGGGTTTCCGCCGGCCCCTCCGGAGACCCCGGTCCGCTGCCTCCCACGGTCCCCCTGGCCTTCCCGGAGCCCGCCCCCCTCACCCCCGAGGAACTGGCCCGGGTGCAGGTGCCGCGCGAGCTGGAGGAGCTGGTGGAGCTTCCCGACGAGGCCCCACCGGCTCCCGCCCCGCGGCCCGTCCCATCCGCCCCGGCGCCGCCCTCCCCCGCGGCCCTGCGGGACGAGTTTTCCGAACTCTTCCGTCAGGCGCTTTCGGCCACCACGTCTGTGGACAAAGCCGGACCCCGGTCCCCCTGGGGGGTGGACCACCGGGATTCCCTCAAGCGCTTCGGGTTCACCATGCCCAGCTACGCCTGCATGGCGGGCGCCGGCGCCCGGCTCATGCTGGAGGCCATGGACCCCGGCACGGTGCGGGACGCCCTGCGCAAGGCCTTCGCGGAATTCGAGCCCGGGGACCAGGGCAACATCCTCCTGGGCCTTCCGGGCTTCCCGCCCGGGGAGCACGCCCTGCGCCGCGCCCTGGACTTCCTGGCGCCCGAGCTCCTGGCCCAGGCCGTGGCGCAGACGCACGTCACCCACCGCCCCTCCATGTTCGACCTGGCCCTGCTCACCGTCGCCCTGATGCAGTGCGTGCCGGACCGCGAACTCTCCCTGGACGCCATCCGCGGGCGCCTGCAGTTCGAGGGCTGGGGCATGCAGGAGGTGGAGGACTTCAAGGAAGCCATCCAGTGGGAATGCCAGGGCACCGACACCAAGCTGCACATGAGCCTGGAACGCCACGCCATCCACAAGCTGGACCCCCACCTCGTCATGACCCTGGGGCGCCAGCTCATCCGCGGCAAACGCGTGGACGACATCCGCTCCATGCTCGCGCAGCTGGAGGAGGAGTTCAGCAGCCCCCAGGAATCCGTGCGCCGCCACGGCACCGAGATCCTTGCCAACCTCGCCGAGGGGCTCCCCGACACCGGGCTGCCCCTGGACCTGGAGAACCGCATGCTGGCTTCGGCCCGCTACCGCCTTTCGGCGGAGAACGACCAGCTCGTGGCCCAGTGGTGCGCCCACACGGTGGAGGCGATCCTCAACCGGTGGATCCCCGCCGGGAACTTCACGGCCCTGCACAACGAGATGCGCAACCTGGGCGACCTGGCCTACCCCAGCGTGGGCGCGGCGGCCTGGAAGCCCCAGCTCATGCGCGACCTCCTGGCGCGCCTGGGCAGTTCGTCCAACATCGCGCTCCTGGTGCCCCTGCTCTTCCAGAAGGGCGCGGGGCTCCCGATCCCCCAGGTGCACGCCATCCTCGCCCTCATCGGCACCCCCGCCGCGGCCCACCTCGCCGTGAGCCTGGAGATCGAAGAGGACCCCAGCCACCGCACCCACCTCATCGAGGCCCTGCGCGCCATCGGCAGACGCGCCGTGCCGGTGCTGCAGGAACAGCTGGCCTCCTCCCACTGGCACATGGTGGACGCGGCCCTCATGCTCCTGGCCCAGGCCGGCGACAAGGCCGTCCTGCCCGACATGCTCCTGGCCATCAGCCACCAGGACATGCGCGTGCGCCGCACCGCCGTGAATTCGGTGGCCGCCCTGGCCGGGAAGCCCGCGGCCGCCATGGCCCTGGCGGAGACCCTCGCGGACTCCGACGTGGCCGCGCAGCTGGAGACCCTCAACCTCATCGGCGACCTGGGCGAGCCCGCCGCCCTTCCCGCCGTCCTGCGCCTCCTCACCCCGGACAAGGCCGCCGGCGAGGACGTCCAGCGCCTGCGCCTGAGGGTGGTGGAAACCTTGGGCCGCATTCCGGGAAGCGAATCCGTCAAGCCCCTCCAGGAGCTCTTCCAGAAGAAAGGCCTGTTCAAGGGCCGCGAGCCCGTGGGCATCCGCATCGCCGCGGCCAAGGCGCTGGCCGCCCTGAACTCCCAGGAGGCCCGGGAGGCCATGGCCCTGGCCATGGAGAGCGAGCCCACCGAGGAGGTGAAGGCGGTGTTGAGGCAGCACCTCATCCGCTAGTAAGCTTTCGGGTGCCACCCAGGAGGCCTGCCATGCCGCACGCTCCCGACCCCGATCTCGACCTCGTCTTCGAACGGGTCGTTCCCTTGAACCGGGCCCTCATCTGGCGGGCCTGGACCACCCCCGCCCTGGCCCTGAAGTGGTTCACCCCGGCCCCCTGGAAGACGGTGGCCTGCGAGCTTGAACCCCACCCCGGCGGCATCTTCAAAGTCGTGATGCGATCGCCCGAAGGGGAGGACTTCCCCATGACCGGCACCTGGCTTGACGTGGTTCCCCACGAGCGGCTCGTCTGGACCAACGCCCTGGCCCCCGGCTTCCGCCCCGCGGACCCCGGTCCCCACGGCCCCACCATCACCGCCGTCATCACCCTTGAGGCCCATGGCGCGGGCACCCTGTACCGCGCCGTCGCCATGCACCGCAATGCGGCCGACCGGGAGGCCCACGCCGCCATGGGCTTCCAGGAAGGCTGGGGCAAGGCCCTGGACCAGCTGGTGGAGGCGGTGAGGGACCTCTAGGCGGGCCCGGAATCCCCCAGGCGGCGCGTCAGTTCGAGAATGAGGCGGTCCTTCTCCCCGAGGGCGCGGTCCCTCTCACCAAGGGCACGCCCCTTCTCATCGAGTGCGCGGTCCTTCTCATCGAGGGCGCGGTCCTTGTCTTCGATGACCCGGTCCCGGTCTTCGATGACCCGGTCCCGGTCTTCGATCACCCGCGCGCTGGCCTCCAGTTCCCGGTCCCGGCGCGAGATGGACAGCCGCAGGTCAGCGGCCTCCCTCGCCCGTTCCTGGAAGGCATGGAGGATCTCGTCCTCCAGGTCCATCTTCACCCGGAGGCCCGGCTCGGCGCAGGCCAGCATGAGCCTTCGAAGCACGTCCCGGTACCGCTCCGGGAAGTTCACCTCCAGGATGTCCAGGAAGTGCGGGTCCGTGTGGGAAGCGACGCCCTGGTCGAACACCTCCAGGAGCCGCTCCAGGTCCGTCCTGCGCCGGTCTTTCAGGCGGTTCATCTGGATGATGACCGAATCGTGCGTGAGCCCCTCCACGAACGGGTCCGTGACCCGCACCTCATCGCCGGTGGCCGGGTCCCAGCAGCGCCGGTCCACCTTCAGGACGGGCATGTCCAGCCCCTTCAGGCCTTCGCCCAGGAAATAGATGGTGAAGATCGGCAGGGGCCGCTCCACGCCCTCCGCATCCCGGTACACGTTCCTGGGATCGGCATAGCTGGTCCCCAGGTACCGCCTGAATCGCTGGATGTCCGAGGTGTCGCGCGCCTTCTGGATCTCGATGAGCACCAGCTTGCAGCTGCCATCCTCCATGCGGACCCGGGCGGCGAAATCCATGCGCAGGACCAGGAGGCTGGTGCCGTCCTGCCCCGTCACGGGCTCCCGGGTTTCGGTGGGCACGAAGGAAAGCTCCATCACCTCCCGCCCCATTAGTGCGGAAAGCAGCATCCGCGCGATCCGCTCGTCGTCGAGGAGGAACTTGAAGACGGCATCGTAGATGGGATTGGCGACATTCATGGGGCCGGGGCACTCCTGGGAAAAGCCTAGGGACACCCCGGGCCGATGACCACGGAGCCGCTCATGGACCCCAGTTGAGGCTCCCCTTGGCGATGGAATGTTCGTAACGGCTGTGCGGTCCCGGTTCCTCCCGTCAGCGCCGGCACAACCAGGCATTCCAGTGGAATGGTGGGATTGCATTGCCTGAACCACAGGCGCCGGGAACACCCAGCGTTTGGCTTTTCGCCGAAGTAACCGACACGCCCCGAACAGGCCGGCAAGAGCGTCAACCAGACAAAGATGCAGGCGATGGCCACACACATATTCGCCTTGGTTCCCACTGAATCGGAATACCCATGCAGAAATTCCCTTCAATCCTGCCCGCCCTTCTCATCCCTGGAACCTTGCTCATCCCGAAGGCCATTTCAAGAAGCTACCTTGGAACACCCAAGCCTTTCGAGATGACGGATGTCACATACACGGCACCCGACTACCAAGGCATCCCCGACCTGGATGCGGCGTGGGATGGGTCGACCCTTTTCCTGGCCCACCACGATGGGTACGGCCTGTTCCGGCCTGTGGGCGAACCGGGAAGGCCCCGATTGGAAGCCACCGAATTGGGTTCCATCCCCAGGTGCGAGCGCGGCCCCGCCTACGCTGGCTTGAAATGGAGACGGGGACACTTCTTCGCCCGCGTGGGACGGAATATCCGGATCCTTGATTCCGCCACCGGAATCTGGCGTGACCATTTCATTTCCAATCGCCTGTTTTCCCAATTTGAAATCCTAGCGGACGGTCACATTTTGCTCATCTGCCCGACCAGCCGTCCCCCCATGACGTCCAGCGGGGCCGTGAACCTCGAGATGAATCTGAACAAAGGCCCGGAGATCGCAGTGCTCGCGGAGGTGTACGACCCCGCCCGCCCCGGCAAGCCGGAACGGGTCTATTCGTATCCAGCCAGGGTGGAGGAAGCCCTGGGTAAAATGAATGCCTTCCCCTTGGTGGACCAAACGTTCCCGTTGGGCGATCACATCCTCCTGGTCAATGCACGGGCGGGCCACCTCCATGTGTTTGACGTCAGGACCCGATCCCTGGAATCTCTGGAGGTTCCTTGGCCCCAGGTGGATGGTCCCTATCTGAAATCCCTGGACTCGACCCCCGGCCGGGGCGCGGCCCCGGCCGGGGTCATGAAGATCTCCTGCCTTTCCTTCCCCTGGAAGATCCTGGTCTATCCCCAGGCCTCCGGAGGCGCCCTGATCGCGGTCATGCGGCACTCCGGGATCGATTCGGCGTTCGTGGAGGAACGCAGGCGCCAGGAGCGGAGCCTGGGATGCCGGTACGCACCGGTGGCCCGGATCTATTCCGAAGCCGAAAAAGAAGCCTGGGCCTGGATGGAGTATTACCTGCTCGATCCCCGCACCGGGAAGTTGTCGAGGTTGCGACCGCCCGCCCTCGGAGCCCTCAGGGCGGATCCGGCCAAACACTGGCTTACGCCCGAAGGTGATTGCGTGCCTCTGAAGGATCTCGGCCTCCCGGGACCCGGGAACCCCTGAAGGCTTTGGGCCAGCATGGGGTATCCCAGGTGGACCCTGCGGGTGGGGGACGAGGTCAACCGACCCGGGGCTTCCCCAGGACGTAGAAGGTGTACCCGTAGCTGTGGCCCGCTCGGCGGTAGGTCTCGATCTCGGACCGCTGGGCGGCGATGATCGCCTCCAGGCCGGGGGTCCCTTCATGGAGGCGGCACTGGTGTTCCACGGCCCCGTAGTAGTCCCACCAATCCTCGCGGGGCAGGCGGAAGTGGCCGAGGACCTCCAGGCCCAGGTCCCGGGCCGCGGCGAGGTTGGCGGCCTCGTCGCCCATGCCCGGATACCACTCGGCCCAAAGGCGCCGGGCCTCCTCCGGGGGATCCGCCTCGAACCAGGTGGCGTCCGTAATGGCCAGGACGCCCCCTGGACGCACCAGGTCCTTCCAGAGCGCCAGCCCCGGGGCCCAGCCCAGGTGGGCGATGGCTCCCTCGGACCAGAGCAGGTCGAGGCTCTCCGGCGGGAGGCCCGGAGCGGCCATGTCCGCGCACCGGGGCAGGACCCGGGGGAGGAGGCCCCGGGCCTCGGCTTCCGCCCAGAGGGTGTCCAGGGCGCCCCCATCGGCGTCCAGGGCCAGGATGGGAACCTGGAGGGCCTCCGCCAGGAGGAGGGTGGACGCGCCGGCCCCGCACGCGAGGTCGGCGACGCCGGGGCGGGGCGGGAGCGGGCAGAGGCCGAGGGCCCGCAGGGTGGACGTTTCGCTGCCGGGACCTCGCCGGAGCATGCCCTGGAACAGGCGCAGAAGGGGGGACCAGGCCGCCATGAACGGCTGGGAGGGAAAGGGAGGACGCGGATTCAAGGGTTCCTCCAGAGATCCAGGGGATGGGCCCCCAGCAGGACGCTCACCCGGGTCTTTTCGAAGGGGCTGCCGCCGGGCAGGAACCACCGGCCCACGGCCACCTCGCAGAACCAGCGGCCGATCTCGGAACGCAGGCTGGCGCCGGCCCCGCGCACCAGGGGGGCCGAGGTGAGCTGGCCAGGACTGCCGGCTCCCAGGTAGCCGACATCCACCCGGGGGCAGATCTGGAAATTCACCCCGAACGCGTTGCCGACCTTCAGGGGGAGCCCCAGGCGGAAGGCCGCGAAATTGGGCGTGAAAAGCGTGCCGCTGGAGGTGCCCGCGAAAAAGGCGGGCCCCCCCGTGCTGTACCACCGGGCCAGCGGGAGGTTCCACCCGAGGCCCGTTTCCAGGTCCCCTTCCAGGCTGGCCCAGGCCCCCAGGGGCCAGAGGTGCCTCAGGCGCAGGTAGGCGGCCTGGTACGTGCGCGTTCCCGCAGCGGGGTCCAGGGCGGTCTGGCGTCCCTCGGCCACCTTCATGCGAAGCAGCAGTCCCTGGGTCGGAAAGAGGTAGCGATCGAAACTGTCCCATTCGAACATCGCCTGCGCCTGGTCCAGCGATCCGTTGCCCCGCACCTGTGGCGCAGGCTGGATGTCGTTCCAGCGGTGGCTGTAGTCCAGGGAAAGGAGCCCGCGGTCATCCATGCCGACGCGGGCGAAAAGGCCGAGTCCCAGGCTGCGTTCCCGCAGGGTCCGGTTCGCCATGGACACCGGCAGGGTCGAGGGGGTGAACGGGAATCGCAGCGTTTCGGGGCGCAGGCGCAGGGCGGTTTCGGCCCCGGTGATCCTCCAGCCGATGCGTGGCCACGCGCCCAGCGGGCGCGACAGGTCCAGGGCCAGGGCCGTCTGGATCGCGTTGGCCGATCCCCGGGCGCCAAGGCCGAATTCCGTCCCGAACACGCGGTTGGCCTGGATGCTCAGGGCCCCCTGCGCCTGCCAGGTGCTCTCGTAGGCGAAGACCGCGTCGATGATGGTGCGGTTGTCCGGCACCGGCGTCACCCGAAGTGCGCGCCCGGGACCCTCCCCCTTCTCCAGCCTCAATTCCTTGAGGCCCAGGCGGCGCTCGGCCAGGCCAAGGTCCCGGGCGAAGGTCCGCGCATCCGTGGGCGCGTCCTCGTAGGGCGCGAACACCCGTTGCAGGTACCGGGTCTGGGCCGGCGGGAGGATGCCCGGCTGAACCCGGATGCGCTCAGGGTGGAACTCCTGGACCTTCACCCGCAACGTCCGCGCCCCGGAATCGAACCCGGTCCCCTGGAAGGTGATCATGGGGTGCCCCCGGAGAAGGGCCGTCAGATAGAAATGGTCCAGCGCACGTCCCAGGGCCATGGGGTTCCACCGGGCCCCCGGCCGAAGGCCCTCCTCCTCCAGATGCTGCCGGGCCAGGTCCCTCCAGGAACCGGGTGCCTGGAGCTCCACCGTGTCGAGCACGGGCTGGGCCGTGACGGCCAGCCGGGGACCCTCCGGCGGGAAGCGCACTTCAGCCTGGCTCACGATCCCGGAGGCGAGCAGTCGTCGAAGGAGGCGCCCGTAGTGGCGCCGGAGGCGGGGGCCATCCGGCAGGTTGTCCTGGACCAGGGCGCGCAGGCGCGGGCCGAGTTCCTCCGGGCCCTCGATGGCCAGGGGCCCCGTGGGAGCCGGCAGGTTTCCGTCCGGACCGTACAGGCCGCCTTCAAGCGCCTCCAGGCGCTGGTCGAACGCACGGCGGCCCTCCTCCACGGCAAGGCGCACCTGTTTGTGGAACTCCAGGTATTCGATGGGGTCGGTGTTCGGCCGCACCAGGATGTCCGACGCCTTCCGGCTGATCTCGGTCCGTTCCTCGATGCTGACGTCCAGGGACCTGAAGGCCAGGCCCAGGATCGAGTTCTGGCGCACCTCGTCGAGCCCCTTCCCCACTTCCACGGCCATCACGAGCGCGGAAGGAACCAGGGACCGCGCCGTCTCCACCGGAAGGTTCTGGACCAGCATCCCGTCCACGAGCTGGTGGTCGCCCAGGATCACGGGGGAGAACAGGCCCGGGACGCTCATGGAGGCCCGCACGACGGTGGCCAGCTCGCCCCCGTCGGGGGCCGTGGCGCGCCCGGTCTGCAGGTTCGAGGCCACGGCCCGGAAAGGGACCCGCAGATGGTCGAACGAAGCGTCGGCGCCCAGGGCCCCCCGGCCCAGGAGGATCTGGAGGGCGAGCTTGAGCTCGTAGCCCGAGGACGTGCCCGGCGAGAACACCACCCCATGGCCGGGCTCCACTTCGAGGCTCAGGAAGGTGACCCGTTCATTCTCCTGCTCCCACAGGGTCTTTCCGGGAATCCGATGCTGCCGGTCCAGGAGCAGCGCCCCCAGGTCCACCTCCTCGAGCACCGACTGGATGGCGAACCCGGAGTAGCCCGTGACGTACATGGACCCCACCAGGGCCCCCATGCTCGTCCCCGCGATTCCGGACACGGGTAGGCCCTCCTCCTGGAGGCGCTGGAGGACGCCCAGGTGGGCGATGCCCTTCGCCGCCCCTCCGCCCAGGGCGAGTGCCAGGGGCCGCTGCCCTTCCGCGAAGAAGCGAGGGAAGAATTCCAGACGGTAGTCCGGATCCTGGGTCACCATCCGAAGGGGGGACCGGGATGCGTCCCGGGACCAGCCCGGGATGGCGCCCAGGGTCGCGAGCATCGCGACCGCGACAACGTTGTTGCCCTTCATGGCCCGCTCCAAGGATCAGCACTAGCATGTCCCATTCCTGAAAAAACGGTAGCTCCCGATGTGTCGGCACCTTAGGGATACTGGAAGCGAGGAAAGCCCGTTCGTTCCTTTCCGGAACGGGTCCTTGCCCGGAGTCCCCATGCCGAACTGGCGTACCCTCATGTGCCTGACCGCCCTCGCGGCTCCCTCCCTCTCCGGCCAGGCGCCTCCCCCGAACCCCGCCGAGACCCTGGCCACGGCGAGACGCCACCTCCAGGAATGGCGCAGGTCCATCCAGGCCGAGCTGATGGATGACTGGGGCCAACGGGCGCGCTACCGGGACGCCAACGCCAGGCTCAAGGCGCCCCGCCCCGGGGAGGACCGCGTGGTGTTCCTGGGCGACTCCATCACCGACATCTGGGACCTGGCGGCGAGCTTTCCAGGGCGGCCCTACGTGAATCGCGGCATAAGCGGCCAGACCACTGGCCAGATGCTCCTGCGCTTTCAGCAGGACGTCGTGGCCCTGCACCCCCGTGCGGTCGTGATCCTGGCGGGGACCAACGACATCGCCGGCAACACAGGCCCCATCGCCCTCGAGGACATCGAGGCCAATCTCGCCTCCATGGCCGACTTGGCCGTGGCCAACGGGATCCGTCCCGTCCTTTGCACCGTCCTGCCCGTCCACAACGACACCGAGGCCTCCCGGGACTACTTCGTCACGCGGCCCCTGGACCGCATCCGGGCCCTGGACCAATGGATCCGGTCCCACTGCGAGCGCAAGCGCCTGGAGTTGGCGGATCTCCACGCGGCCACCGTGGACGGCCGCGGCCAGCTCAAGCGCGCCCTGGCCGACGACGGGCTCCACCCGAACGCCGCGGGCTACGCCGTCGTGGCGCCCGTCGTGGAAGCCGCCCTGCGCAGGGCCCTGGCCCACTGAGGGGACAGGGGGCCGGCTTCAGATGGCCGTCTGCAGGACCGTCAGGATCACCGTGTTGACGATGTCCTCCGCCGTGCAACCCCGGCTCAGGTCGTTGCCCGGCTTGGCCAGGCCCTGCAGGAAGGGGCCGTTGGCGCTGCAGCCGCCGAAGCGCTCGGCGATCTTGTAGCCGATGTTGCCCGCGTTCAGGTCGGGGAAGACGAGGACGTTGGCCTTGCCGGCGACGGCGGAGCCGGGGAACTTCTTCTGGCCGATGGCGGGGATCATGGCGGCGTCGAACTGGATCTCGCCGTCCACCTGGAGCCCGGGGCGGCGTTCGCGGACGTTGGCGAGGGCGCCGCGGACCTTGTCCACCAGGGGATGCTCGGCGCTGCCGGCGGTGCTGAAGGAGAGCATGGCCACCTTGGGCTCCACGCCCAGCATGGCCTTGGCGCTGTCGGCGGACGCGATGGCCACCTCCGCCAGCTGTTCGGCATCGGGATCGGGCAGGACGGCGCAGTCGCCGAACATCATGGCGCCGCGCTCGCCGAAGGCGGGGTCGGGATGGATCATGAGGAAGGCGGAGGATACGGTCTTGATGCCCTTGGCGCAGCCGATGGTGAGCAGGCAGGCCCGCACGGTCTCGCCGGTGGTGTTCAGGGCGCCGGCCACGAAGCCGTCGGCCTTGCCCAGCCTGACCATCATGCCGCCGAAGTAGAGGGGCATCCGGATGGTCTCCATGGCCTTGGCCTCGGTCATGCCCTTGTGCTTGCGGGCCTCGAAGAAGGCCCCGGCCAGTTCGGGCGTCTCGGGATCCGTGGCGGGATCGCGCAGCTCCGCGCCCTGGAGGGAGAGGCCCAGCTCCGCGGCGCGGGCCGTCATGCGCGCGGGGTCGCCCAGCACGGTGACGCGGCAGATGCCGTCCTGGAGCAGGCTGTGGGCGGCCTTGAGGGTGCGGTCGTCGACGCCTTCGGGAAGCACGATGTGCCGGGCCAGGCCCTTGGCACGGGTGCGGAACTCGGTGAACCAGGTTTCGTGATTGGCGTTCATTGCTGCCCTCTCGTCTGCGGTTGCGCGCTTCGCAGGAAATCCGCCAGCCGGAAATCCTCCTTCCGGATGTGGCTTTGAAGCCAATCATCCAGGTACTCCAGGGTAACCGGATCGAGGCCCCTCGCGCCCCTCTGGAAAGCATCCACGATGCGCTCCAGGTCCTGGACCAGGGCCGAATGCAGCTGCCGGTGCTCGGCCTCGAAGGGATAGCCGTGGCGCACCATGAGCTCCTGTTCCATTTCCAGATGCACCAGCGTGAACTCCAGCAGGAAGCCCAGGCACCCCTCCAGCTCGTCAGGGTTGGGTTCCGCGCGCCCCGCCAGGGCGCACAGGCGATTGAAGGTGTCGATGAGGGTCCGGTGCTGCTCGTCAAGTTCGGCCCAGCCCGTCTCCAGCCGCTGGTCCCAGATGATGGCTGTCACGGTGGCCTCCTGGAAAATTCCGGTCCCGAAGACGTGTCTCCGGCCGGGGATATGGGGGGTTAGGCAGAAAGCTTAGCCGGGTTTTCGCCGTAGGGAATGGGAATCGCACCGGACCCCGGCCCCGGCCGGGGTCCGTTCCTCGCGGGAGGGCCCCAGGCTATACTGGCTGCCCAGCCGCCTTAGCTCAGGGGTAGAGCACTCGCCTTGTAAGCGAAAGGTCGTCGGTTCAAATCCGACAGGCGGCTCCAGGATCCGGGGCATGGAACCCCAGGGGAGGCAACCGTGACCCAGGCGATGACGACGGACGAACTGGTGGCGCTGGTGCGGCGGGTGTTCTCGCCCGGCCCCGGGGACCGGGGGCTGGCGGTGCTGGTGGACCTGCCCGACGGCCAGGTGCCGGACACCCCGGAATGGCGGGAGCGGCGGGCCCTGGCGGCGGGGTGGGTCGAAGCCCTGGCCGCCCGCGCGGGGGACCTGGGGTTTCCCGTGAACCTCGTCCATTACCCCAATGTTCACACCAACAACGGCGACCTGCCCGGGCACGCCTGGATCCACGCGGGCGGAACCCTGCCCGAGGGGGCCGGCGACCTGGATCCGGCGGCGGCGGTGCCCTTCCCGGACATCTACGCGGCCCATTCCATCCTCATCGCCCTCACCACCTTCTCGGCCACCGCCCCCCTGAAGGTCGCCGCGCGCCAATTCCCCATCCGGGCCGCCACCATGCCCGGGTTCACCGCGGCCATGGTGCCCAGCCTCCGCCTGGACTACCAGGAGGTGAACCGCAGGGTGGAACTCCTGAAGGGTCTGCTCGACGAGGCCACCGGGGCCGACCTGCGCTTCCGGCATCCCGGCGGCGAAGCCCGGCTCCACCTGGACCTGCGCCACCGCACCGCCCACGCCAGCGGCGGCATCCTGCCGCGGACCGGCACCGCCGGCAACCTGCCCTCGGGAGAAGCCTACATCGTGCCCTACGAAGGGGAGCGGGACGGCGACCCCAGCCTCAGCGAAGGCACCCTGCCCGTGCAGTTCGGCCCCGAGGTGGTGTGCTACCGCATCCGGGGCAACGTGGCGGTGGAAGTGGCCCCGGGGGGCCCGGAGGCCGCCCGGGAGGCGGCCCTGCTCAAGGCGGAACCGGCTTACGGCAACCTGGCCGAACTGGGCCTGGGGGTGCTGGCCGCCTTCGGCGTCAAGCCCGTGGGCACGGTGCTGCTGGACGAGAAGCTCGGCCTGCACATCGCCTTCGGCCGCAGCGAGCACTTCGGAGGCCAGGTGGGGCCCGCCGCCTTCAGCGGGCCCGAGGCCGTGGTGCACATCGACCGCGTCTACGTTCCCGAGACGCAGCCCCAGGTGGCCGTGGCGGAGATGACCCTGGCCCTGGAGGGCGGCACGGCGTTCCCCCTCATGCGCGACGGGGATTACGTGCCGGGGCTCTTCACGCGCTGACGGGGATCACCCCAGCGCCTTCACCACCTGGGTTCCGCCCAGCATCCGCATCTGGTTCAGGATCCACTCCTGGCGGCCCCGCACGTAGGCGCTGGGCGCGTCGGCGCGGTACCGCAACGGGGAGGGCAGCACCGCCGCCAGCAGCGCGGCCTCCGAGGAGGACAGCGATTTCGCGTGCTTGCCGAAGAACTTCTGGGCCGCGGCCTCCACCCCGTAGATGCCGTCGCCGAACTCCACGATGTTGAGGTAGACCTCCAGGATCCTTCGCTTGGACCAGCCGGCCTCCAGCAGGAGGGTGAAGTACACCTCGAAGCCCTTGCGAACCCAGGAACGGCTCTCCCACAGGAAGAGGTTCTTGGCGGTCTGCTGGCTCACGGTGGAGGCGCCGCGCTTTCTCCGGCTGTGCTCGTTGTGGGCCACGGCCTTCTCGATGGCCTTCCAGTCGAAGCCGAAGTGGTCGGGGAAATTCTGGTCCTCGGCGGCGATGACGGCCACGCCCATGGCCGGGGCGATGTCCTCCAGGGGCACCCAGGCGTGGCGCGGGTGGTAGGGCTTGTCCCGGCCCAGGGACTGGACCCGGCGCTGGATCATGAGGGCGGATGCGGGCACCGGCACGAAGCGGAATACCAGGACCGCCACAAGGCTGGCGGCGACGCAGCCCAGGAGCCCCAAGCCCAGCCAGCGCAGGAGGCGCCTCCAAACGGGTCGTTTCTTCATTGGGCAATTATGCCCTAAGTGAGCGGGCCTTGGCCCTGCGCTTGGCCTCGTACATGCGCCGGTCGGCCTCATCCAGCAGGCTTTCGGGCCCTTCGTCCAGGGCGGGGTTCACGGCGGCCACCCCCAGGCTCGCCGTCACGTGGGAGGCCACATCCGACCGGGCATGGGGCAGGCCCAGGTCCGCCAGGGCCGCGGTGATCTGGTCGGCCACGGCCCGCGCGCCGCCCTCGTCCGTGTCCGGCAGGAGGCACACGAACTCCTCGCCGCCAAAACGCGCCGCCAGATCCCCGGGCCGGCGCAGGGCCCCCGCGAACGCCTTGGCCACGGCCCTCAGGCAGGCATCCCCCGCCACGTGGCCGTACGTGTCGTTGAAGGTCTTGAAGCAGTCCACGTCCCCCAGGATCAGGGCGAGGGGGCTCCCCTCCCGCCGGCTGCGCTGCCACTCCCGGGCCAGCGCCTGGTCGAAATGGCGCCGGTTGGCCAGGGCCGTGAGGCCATCCTGCACCGCCAGTTCCACGAGGCGGTCCTTGGACCGCTTGAGCTCGATGTGGTTGCGCACCCGGGCCAGCACCGTGGCGGGGTTGATGGGCTTCTGGATGAAATCGATGGCTCCGGCCTCCAGGGCCCGGATCTCGTCCACCTCCCCCTGCAGGGCGGTGAGGAAGAGCACCGGGATCTCGGCGGTGCGGGCGTCGCCCTTGAGGTGCCGGCACACCGAGAATCCGTCCCGCCCGGGCATGACGGCGTCCAGGAGGATCAGGTCGGGCCGCGCCTCCAGGGCCCGGGCGAGGGCGGCTTCGCCGTCGGCCGCGGCCACCACCCGGAAGTCCCGGCCCAGGACCACGGCCAGCAACCGGCGCACCATGGGGGAGTCGTCCACCACCAGCACCGTGGCCGCGCACGGAGGCGGGACCCCCAGGTCGGGCTCCCCCCCGGCCGGAAGAGGCTCCTGTTCCAGGGCGCGGGCCCCGGGAACCTCCCGGCATCCCGCCTGGGCGAGGCCCGGCACGACCACCTCCCGGTAGATGGCCAGGGCCCGCTCCCACCGCTTGGGGAGGTCCTCCCCGCTCCCGGGGGACGGGGCCGCCAGGAGGTCGTGGAGGAAGATCATCTCCAGTTCCTCCCGGCGCTCCTCACCCCGGCAGTCCCTGAACACCCACAGGTGCATGCCGCCGGCCCCCAGGGGAAGCGGCTCTCCGCAGGCGCGGAAACCCCGGGAGGCCGCGCGGGTGCGGGCCAGGAGGGGCAGGATGTCGGGCCCGCCGGGGCCCTGGACCAGGCCCAGCGCCCCGGGGGCGCCGGGGCTGAAGGTCAGGAGGCGCAGTTCCCGGTCCAGGATGAAGGCGTAGCAGCCCATGGCCTCCAACAGGGCCGTCACCACGGGACCGTCCAGGGGCCCCGGGAACGCGGGGGGGCCTTCCGGGTCGAGGCTGGGGTTATTCATTTTGAATTCATTCAATCGACCCGTCCGATCCAGCGATTACCCAAAACGTAGGGTCACGAAATCGGTAGGCAATAAATTTTTTATAGATTTCAAAACATCAACACCCCCGCGAGGTCCCGGCGTCTTGCTAAAGTGGTCCATCCACGCCTTCAGGCTGAGGAGCCCGCCATCACCGCGCCCCACACCAAAACTGGGAAACAGGAAGCTTCCATGCTCCGGTCCGCCGGAGTCGTGGGCGCGCTCACGCTGCTCTCGCGCATCACCGGAATGCTCCAGAGCCGGGTGGTGGCGTACTACCTGGGGGCGGGCCCCGCGGCCGACGCCTTCCTGGTGGCCTTCCGCATCCCCAACCTCCTGCGCAGGTTCACGGCGGAGGGGACCATGACGTCGGCCTTCCTGCCCACCGTGGGGGAGGTGGAGACGGTGCGGGGGGAGGCAGCCGCCAAGGAGCTGGTGGCGCGGTTCCTGGGAACCCTGGCCCTGCTCCTGACCGGCCTGTGCGCCCTGGGCATCCCCGCCATGGGGCTCCTGGCCGGCCTCCAGGTGATGGGGCGGCTGGACCCCGGCGCCGGCTGGGGGCACCAGGCCGGATTGCTGTTCGACATCCTCCTGGGCCTTCGGTCGGGGCCCCCGGAATACGTGCTCACCACCACCCTGGCCCGCATCATGTTCCCCTACCTTGTGATGGTGAGCGTCACCGCGGGCCTCTCGGCGGTCCTGAACCTCAAGGGGCGCTTCGGGCTGCCGGCGTCGGTGTCCACGTTCTGGAACGCCGCCTTCATGGGCATCACCCTGGCCTGCCTCACCTGGGGACCCCGGGCCTGGCGGTCCCCGGAGCGGGCCGCCCTGGTCATGGCGGTGGCGGTGCTGGCGGGGGGCCTGGTGCAGCTCTTCATCCTCTGGCCGGCCTTCCGGGGCCTGGGCTACGGGATCCGCTGGGGCCTCCACCTCAAGGACCCCGGGGTGCGCACCGCCCTGCGGCGCATGGCGCCGGGGATCCTGGGGACGGGGATCCACCCCATCAACGTCGTCATCTCCACCACCCTGGCCTCCCAGCTGGCGGTGGGCGCCCAGGCGGTGCTCTTCAACTCCAATATGATGAGCGAGATGGTGCTGGGGGTCTTCGCCGCCAGCGTGGCCACGGTGAGCCTGCCGGCCATGAGCCGCCTGGTGGATGCCGGCGACCTTCCGGGCCTGCGCCGGAGCCTGGCCTCCGCTCTGCGGGGCACGGCGGTGCTGGCCATCCCCGGGGCGGTGGGGATGGCGGTCCTGGCCCGGCCCATCATCGCCCTCATCTTCCAGACGGGCCGCTACTCCGCCCGCGACGTGGAATGGACCGCCACCACCCTGGCCTTCCAGGCCGTGGGCATCCTGTTCGTGGCCACGGGCCGGGTGACCGCCCAGTGCCTTTACGCCCTGAAGGACTACCGGCGCCCCGCCTACGCCGCCCTCCTGGGTATGGGGGTGAACGTGGTGCTCTCGTACGTCCTCATGAAGCCCCTGGGCACCGGGGGCATCGCCCTGGCCAACGGCCTGGCCAGCATCGTGGGGCTGGGCTTCATGGTCGCCGGCCTGGGCCGGCGCATGCCGGGACTCCCGGTGCGGGAGGTGGTGGGCGGCTGGCTCTCCATGGGGACGGCGGCGGCCCTCATGGGGCTCCTGGCCTGGCAGGGCGAGCGGCTCCTGGGTCTGTGGGCCTTCCACGGGCTCTACGGCACCAGCGCCCGGTTGTTCCCCCTCATCGCCCTGTGCGCGGTCTTCTATGGGGGTCTCCTGCTGCTCTTCCGGGTGCCCGAGGGGGCCTCCCTGGCCGCCATGCTCGCCCGCAAGGCGGGCCGGAAAGGCTGACCCGGGCCCCAATGGGGTGCGGGCGGACCCGGGCACTGGCATACTCTAGGAACCCACAGGAGTCTTCATGTCCGTCCCCATGCTCGAACTCGCGCCCCAGAATGCTTCGGTCAAGGAGAAGATCCTCCAAGGGCTCTCCGCCATCATCGACCGGTCAAGCTTCGTCCTGGGCGAGAACGTCAAGGGCCTGGAAGCCGAGCTGGCCGAATATTCGGGAGCCAGGTACGCCGTGGGCATGTCCAGCGGCACCGACGCCCTCCTGGTGGCCCTCATGGCCCTGGACATCAAGCACGGGGACGAGGTGATCCTCCCCTCCTTCACCTTCTTCGCCACCGCGGGCGTCGTGTCCCGCCTGGGGGCCACTCCGGTGTTCATCGACCTGGACCCCGAAACCTTCAACGTCACGGGCGCCCTGGTGGAAGCCGCCATCACCCCCCGCACCAAGGCCATCATCCCGGTGCACCTCTTCGGCCAGCTGGCCGAGATGCCGGCCATCATGGCCGTGGCGGACAAGCACGGCATTCCGGTGCTCGAGGACGCCTGCCAGTCACTGGGCGCCAAGGGCTGGGGCCTTTCCGCGGGCCAGTTCGGCCAGATGACCGGGTGCAGCTTCTACCCCACCAAGAACCTGGGCGCCTTCGGCGACGCGGGCATGACCCTCATCCGGGACGACGAGGCCCTGGCCGCCAAGGTCCGCCGCCTGCGCGTCCACGGCATGGAGCCCGTCTACGTTCACCACGAGATCGGCATGAACGGCCGAATCGACGAGTTCCAGGGCCTGGTGCTCCGGGCCAAGCTCCCCATGCTCGAGGGCTGGCACGAGGGCCGGCGCCGGCACGCCGCGTGGTACATCGAACGCCTCGCGGCCATCACCCCCGACCTCATGGTGCTGCCCCGGGAGAAGGTGCCGAACGGCCGGCATATCTATAATCAATTCACAGTTCGCGTCAAGGGCGGACGCCGGGACGCCCTCATGGCCCACCTGCGCGGCCTGGGTATCGGGTGCGCCGTCTACTACCCCATCTGCCTGCACGAGCAGCCTTGCTTCGAGTACCTTGGCTACAAGAAGGGCCGCCTGGCGGAATCCGAGCTGGCCAGCCAGGAGGTCCTCAGCCTGCCGGTCTACCCCGAGATGACGCCGGCGATGCTGGAAGAGGTGGCCCAGGGGCTGCTGTCCTTCTTCGGGATGAAATAGGGAATTAATTCAAGACTTTCAGGTCGGTTCCCGAATAATGAATGGTACCTGGGGAAAACCTGCCCCGTTGGGTGTCGTGGGGCCACCGTGAAGATCCACCGTCCAGCCTGGCTCGATAGCCTGACCGTCACGGTCGTGATCACCCTGTTTCTGGCCCTGGGATTCCAGACCTGGATGCTCGTGCAGGGCCGGCAGAGGGCCCTTGAATTCATTTCCACCCGCGCCGCCAACCGGGCCCAGGCCACGGCGCACCGGGTCCAGGAGATCCTCAAGGAGGTGGACCTCATCCTCCAGGACGTGCGGGAGCACGTGGACGGGGACGAACTGGCCCGGGGCGCCGCCGGGCCGCGGAAGACCGCGGCCATGCGGGCCTTCCTCCGCCAGCAGGCCGCCAAGATCCCGCAGGTCCTCATGCTGCATGTGATCGACCGCGACGGCTGGTACCACGACTCCACCGTCGACCCCCTGCCGGCCGTGAACATCTCGGACCGGCCCTTTTTCCAGGAACAGCGTGACGCCATCGCGGACGAGCCGAGGGTGTCCGATCCGTTCCTGGGCCGGGTCTCCAAGCGCTGGGGCGTCTATCCCTCCCGGCGCGTCACGGATTCCCAGGGGCGCTTCGCGGGCATCATCGTGGCCACGCTGGACACCCAGACCCTGGGCTCGGTGATGGTGGCGGTGGACCAGGCGCAGTGGGTGCTGTCCCTGCACGCCATGGACCACCAGCTCATCGCGCGCTCACCGGCGGGGCCCATCGGCACCCGCATCCCGGAGGGGCGGCTGGATTCCATCTGGAAGGGGCCCATCGTGTTCCAGGGGATCGCCATGGGCGAGACCAAGCCCCACATCTGGGCCGGCTGGCAGGTGCCGGGCACCACGCTCTACACCGTGGCGGGGTATTCGAAGGCCCGCGCCCTGGCCCAGTGGCGGCGGGACCTGCAGATCAACGCCGTGGTGGCCACCCTCCTGGCGGCCGGCTGCGTGGGCATCCTGATCCTGCTGGCGCGGGACCGCAGGGCCGCCAGCTCCGCCATCCTGCTCCAGGAGCGGCTCGCCATCGCCGCCCAGGGCGCGGGCATCGGGATCTTCGACTGGGACCTGCCCCAGCGCCAGCTCCACTGGGACGACGGCATGTACCGCCTCATGGGCCTGCGCAGGGAGGACCTCCCCTCCCCCGGGGCCGCCTGGATGAACCATGTGGATGCCCGGGACCGGGACCGGATCGTCCAGGACTTCCAGACGGCCCTGGCGTCCGAAGGCCTCCATTTGAACCAGTTCCGGATCCGGTGGCCGGACCAGTCCCTGCACCACGTCCGCGTCGCGGCCCGCAACCTCCGGGACGGCACGGGCAAGGCCGTGCGCATGGTCGGCATCGTCTACGACGTCACCCAGGCCGAGCAGGCCCAGGAGGACCTGAGGAACAGCGAAGCCTACTTCCGCACCCTGTTCGAGGCCGTGCCCGCGGCCGTGGCGGTCCTCCGCGGCGGCCAGGTCATCGATTCCAATCCGCGGTACCTGCAGATCTTCCAGGCCGCGGACCCGCCCTGGGTCCTGGCCCCCACCCGCCAGCCCGACGGCAGCCACTCCCGCGACCACGGCGAACGCCTGGCCGCCGCCGCCCGGGCCGGTCAGGTGCAGCGCACCAAATGGCAGTGCCGGCGTCCGGACGGATCCCTGTTCGACACCGAAATCACCGTCACCGGGTTCCGTCACCGGGAGGACGACCTGCTGATGGTCATCGTCCGGGACCTGACCGCCATCCGGGAAATGGAGATGAAGCTCCATCAGGCCCAGAAGCTGGACGCCCTCGGGCAACTGGCGGGGGGCGTGGCCCACGACTTCAACAACATGCTCTCCGCCATCCGCTCGGCGGCGGAGCTCCTGCAGGAGGAAGCCCCCGGGGAACGCCCGGCGCGGCTGGCGGGCACCATCGTGGCCGCGGCGGACCGGGCGGGGCAGCTCACCCGGCAGCTGCTGGCCTTCGCCCGCAAAGGCAAGATCCTCTCCACCCCCACGGATGTTCACCTCATCATCAACGAGGCCGTGACCCTTCTGGAACGCACCATCGACCGCCGGATCCGCATCGAGCAGCGGTTCCTCGCCCCGGACGCCACGGTGGTGGGGGACCCCACCCAGATCCAGAGCGCCCTCCTCAACCTGGCCGTCAACGCCCGGGACGCCATGCCCGAGGGCGGCCTGCTGACCTTCACCACCGAGACGGTGCCCATCGAAGGACCCGCCTGCGCGCAGGGGAGCTTCCTGCTCGAGCCGGGGGAGCACCTCCATGTGACGGTGGCGGACCAGGGCTGCGGCATCCCGGAGGCCAACCTGAGCCACATCTTCGATCCCTTCTTCACCACGAAGGAGGCCAGCAAGGGCACCGGTCTGGGCCTGGCGGCGGTCTTCGGGACGATGGCTTCCCACAAGGGCGCGGTCACGGTGGAATCCCGGGAGGGGAAAGGCACCGTCTTCCACCTCTACCTGCCCCTGGCCCAGGCCGGGGTGCGGGAGGCCCAGGCCGCCGCCCCGGGGCCCCTTCCCGTCGGCACCGGCCGGATCCTGGTGGTGGAGGACGAGGACCTGGTGCGCACCGCCACCGCCCTGTCCCTGGAATCCCTGGGCTACGAAGTCCACCCGGTGGCCGACGCCGATTCCGCCCTGCGCCACTTCACGGACCACCACGCGGGCCTGAAGGCCGTGATCCTGGACATGGTCCTGCCCGGGTCCTCCGGGGAAGGCCTGGCCGCGGAACTGCGCGCCATCGATCCGGGCGTGCCCATCATCCTGGTCAGCGGCCTGCCCCGGGCCGGCACCCCCGCCCACCTGCGGGCGCAGGGCATCGCGGGCTTCCTGCAGAAGCCCCTGGATCGCAGGGAACTGGGGGACCTGCTGGCGGGACTCCAGGTCCCCTAGCTGTCCAGTTCTTCCTTTCGGCCGGTCTGGCCCATTTCCAGCAGCCGGTCATTGGCGCGTCCGGCCCATTCGCTGCCGGGGTAGCTCTCAACAAGCTTCTGGTAGAAGCCCTTGGCCTCATCCTTGTACTTGGCCAGTTCGTCCTTCACCAGGTCCGTGAAGGCCTTGGTGTACTCCTTCAGCTCCTCCTTGGTGAGCTTGGAGGCATCCTCCTTCTTGACCTTGGCCAGCCAGTCCTTGTTGAACTGCTTGATGACCTCGGTGCTGACGGGGCGCTGGCGCATGGCCTCACCCAGGTAGTAGTAGGCCCGCTCCCGGTCCACGTACTCGGGGTAGGTCTCCATGAGCGACTTGAGCCGCATCTCGGCGGGGGCGAACTGGTAGTTCTTCACCATGAAGATGCCCACCATGAGCTCGGATTCCGCCAGGCGGCGCCAGCACTGGGTGATCTTGGACTTGGCGTCCACGGCGTACGCGGAACCCGGGGCCTCCTTCAGGAGGGTCTGGAAGCCCTCCAGCGCCCTGCGGGTCTCGGACTGGTCCCGCTCGGCGTTCTCGATGACCGCGTAGTGGCAGAGGGCGATGCGGTACAGGGCGTAGTCCCTGCGCTCATGGCGGGGGAAGTAGTTCAGGAAGCTCTGGTACTCCACCAGGGCCTCGGGGTAGGTGGAGGTCGACCCGAAGAAGAAGCTGTCGGCGATCAGGAGCTTGGCCAGGGGGAATTCCTTGGAGGAGGGCAGGCGCTCCTCGATGACCCGCAGCACCTTGCGGCCCTCTTCCCATTTGCCGTTCTGCAGGTAGATTTCGCCCTCGGCCAGGATCTGGGCTGCGGTCTGGCCCACGGCCGCCTCGGGCTTGGCCTTGGGTTTGCGGCAGGCCGCCGCCCCGACCATCAGCAGGACGCCGCAGGCGAGAGTGGGAAGCGTTCGGGTGAGGTTCATGGAATTCCTTTGGTTTCTCAATTCAACATGGCGGCAGGGAGGGCATTGGTTCCTGCGTTGGCGGGAAAAACCTTGGCCAGCCAATCCTCCGTGATGCGTTCCGCATCGCTCCGGCGCAGATCGTGGAAGACCTCGTGCAGGAAGCCCGGAAGCCGGTGCCGCTCCAGCCGCTCCGGAGGCACGGCCCTCCACAGCGCGTCGGCCGCGTCGGGGTCGGCGATGGTGTCCTGGCCGGCCTCCAGGAGGAGGATGGGGCGGTCCAGTTCGGCCCCCATGGGCAGGATCTCCCGCCTCCCCTCCTCCATGGCGTCCAGGAAGGCCGCGGTGATGAGGTGGTGGCAGAGGGGGTCGTCCCAGTAGCGCTGCACCAGCACGGGGTCGGAGCAGACCTGGGTCTTGTCCCCCTTGATGTCCAGGGGCCGGTGGGGGGCGGTGTACAGCAGGACCTTCTGCAGGATCCGCATAGGCAGGGGGATCTCCCGCAGCACGACCGCGGGGCTGGAGGCGATGAGGCCGTCCAGGGCGTCCGGGTGCCAGAGCAGGACCAGCAGCCCCACCAGGCCCCCGAAACTGTGCCCGAGCAGCACCTGGGGCCACACGGGCCGCAGGGATCCCCGGCTCAGGGTGTCGTTCAGCCGCTCCTGGCGAAGAACCAGGGCCAGGTCCTCCACCGGGGCCTTGATGCCCCGGGCGTCGCCCCGGACCCCGCCGCTGCGGCCGAAGCCCTGGTGGTCCATGGCGGTGACGGACCAGCCGGTGCGGTGCAGCCACTTGGCGGTGTGCCGGTACCGCTCCCCGTGCTCCCCGTATCCCGGGGCGATCACCACCCGGCCCCGGGGGTCGGGGTGGTCCCACCGCGCCCAGGCCAGCGGGGTGCCCCCATGCCCGGTCAGGAACCCCCTCGCGGTGGGCTCCATGTCCTCGGGCAGGATGGAAAGGTTCTCCGGCATCCCATGAGGATACCTTGGGATTCACGGAACTTGGCCCCCCAGGTTTCGGAAGGGGCCCGGGAACGGCTACGATGGGGGGATGGACTTCGAAAGCCTCGTCAGAGCGAAGAACGAACTGGAACCCCGGGTGGCGCAGCTGCGCCGGCACCTGGACCCCGACCGCCAACTCCTCGAACTCGAGCAGTTGGAAGAGCAGACGGCTGCCCCGGGCTTCTGGGACAACCCGGAGGCCGCCAAGCCCATCCTCAAGAAGCGCGGCGTCCTCCAGGACGAGGTGTCCCTGGCCAAGCGGCTCGGGGGCGGCCTGGACGACCTGGACACGGCCCTGGAGCTGGCCCGGGACGACGCCGACATGCTCCTGGAGGCCGAGTCCCTGGAAGGGGACCTGCGGCGCCTCATCGAGGACGCTGAACTGCGCATGATGCTCTCCGGGGAACTGGACGCCAACAACGCCATCGTGGCCATCGCCCCGGGCGCCGGCGGCACCGAGAGCTGCGACTGGGCCGCCATGCTCCTGCGCATGTACCTGCGGTACTGCGAGGCCAAGGGCTGGAAGACCGAGATGCTCGACTACCAGGACGGGGACGAGGCCGGCATCAAGGGCGCCACCGTCCTGGTGTCGGCCCCCTACGCCTACGGCTACCTGCGGGCCGAGGCCGGCGTGCACCGTCTGGTGCGCATCTCCCCCTTCGACGCGGCCAAGCGCAGGCACACCAGCTTCGCCGCGGTCTACGTCAGCCCCGAGCTGGACGACACCATCGAGATCGAGATCCCCGAGAAGGACCTGCGGGTGGACGTGTTCCGCGCCAGCGGCGCCGGCGGCCAGCACGTGAACCGCACCGAGAGCGCCGTTCGCTTCACCCACCTGCCCACGGGCCTTGTGGTGAGCTGCCAGAACGAGCGCAGCCAGATCCAGAACCGCGCCACCGCCCTGAAGGTCCTCAAGGGCCGCCTCTACGAGCTGGAACGGCGAAAGTTCGAGGAGAAGGTGGCCCAGGCCTCCGGCGAGAAGTCGGACGTGGCCTGGGGATCCCAGATCCGCAGCTACGTGCTGGCCCCCTACCAGATGGTCAAGGACCACCGCACCCTCGAGGAGACCAGCCAGACCCAGAAGGTCCTGGACGGCGACCTGGACGCCTTCATCCGCACGCAGCTCCTGGCCAAGAGCCTCAAGACCGAGTGAAAGCCCACTGCGACCTCTGCCTCTCCCCCATCGCCGAGACCCGGACGGTCCGGCACCTGGAGGGCGGCACGCTGGAATTCTGCTGCCCAGGCTGCGCCACCGTGTACGGCATCCTGGGCCCCGAGGAGGCCCGGCGGATGGGGCCGCGCTTCAAGGGCGAAACCGACGGGGACGCTGAACTGCCCCCGGGGCCCTACCTGGAGCTCTGGCTCAAGGTCGACGGCATCGCCTGCGCGGCCTGCGCCCCCCTGGTGGAGGGCATCCTCCAGTCCCGCCCCGGCGTGGTGAAGGCCACGGTCGAGACCGTCTCCGAGGTCGCCCAGGTGCTCTACGCCCCGGGGCGGGTCACCAAGGAGGCCATCGCCGACCACTGCGCTCGCCACGGCTTCCCGGCCCACGAGCAGAGCCCCCTGGATCCCGAGGAGGCGCACGACGCCGGCGTCCACGGCCCCCTGCGTCTCGTCCTGGCCATCGTCCTGGGCGCCAACGCCATGATGAACGCCATGGTCATGTACGCCGCCTTCGCCCACGACACCGGCGCGCGCTGGCTGGCGGACCTGGTGTTCATGGAGCGGATCTACGACCCCGATCCCCTCCCCCTCACCGTGCGGGACGCCTTCACGCTCACCACGGGCCTGGCGGCGCTTCCGGTGCTGCTCTACTGCGGCTGGCCCATCATGGTCACCGGCTGGCGCCGCATCCGGCTCGGTTCGCCCAACACCGACAGCCTGGTGGGCTTCGGCGCCCTGCTGGCCTTCGTGGTGAGTCTCTACTCCGCCCTGGTGCTCCACACCCACCACGTGTACTTCGACACGGCCTCCATGCTGGTGTCGCTGCTGGTGGTGGGCCGCGCCATCGAGGGCGGCGCCCGGCGCAAGGCCCGCAGGGCCGTGGCCGGCCTCCTGCAGCTCTCGGCGCCCAGCGCCGAGGTGCTCGTGGACGGTGTCTGGCAGGAGAAGGCCCTGGACCAGGTGGCCCAGGGGGACCGCGTGCGGGTCCGCCAGGGCAACCGGATCCCCGTGGACGGGCGGGTGGCGGAGGGCGAGGGATGGGCCGACACGTCGTCCCTCACCGGAGAGTCCCTCCCCGAGGCCCTGGGACCGGGAGGCATGGCCTTCGCCGGGACCCTGCTGGCCTCGGGCACCGTGGAACTGGAGGCCGTGGCCGTGGGCGCCGACACCCGGCTCGCACAGATCGTCCAGCGCGTGCGGCGCACCCTGGCGGCCCGCGCCCCCATCCAGCTCCTCGCGGACCGCATCGCGGCCGTGTTCATGCCGGTGGTCATCGCCCTCTCCCTCCTGGCAGGGTTCGTGGCCTACGCCCGCGCCGCCACGGCCGTCCAGGCCCTCATGGCCGGCGTCGCCGTGCTGGTGGTGGCCTGCCCCTGCGCCCTGGGCCTGGCCACGCCCATGGTGCTGGTGGCCGCCGTGGCCGAGTGCGCGAGGCGGGGCATCCTCCTCAAGGGCGGCGAGGTCCTGGAGAAGGCGCGCGGCATCAAGGCGCTGGTCCTGGACAAGACCGGGACGCTCACCACAGGCCGGCTCGACTTCACCGGGGCCCGCCTCGCCGCGCCCGCAGACGAGGCCCTGGCCCTGGCCGCGGCCCTGGAGGAGATCTCCGTCCACCCGCTGGCCGAGCGCATCTTCCGGGAAGGGGCCACCCGCGCCCTGGCCGGGGGCCCCGCCCTTCCCCGGGTGGAGGACCGCGTCAACCACCCCGGTCTGGGCGTCACGGGCACCCTCGGGGGCGAACCCGTCCTGGTGGGCCGCCCCTCCTGGCTGCGGGCCCAGGGCGTGGCCGCGCCCGAGGCCTGGTGGTCCGGGGACGGCCTGGAAGGGTCCCTGGTGATGGTGGCCCGTGGCGGCACGGCCCTGGCCCTGTGGGGCCTGGGCGACAGCCTGCGCCCCGAGGCCCCCGCCGCCGTCGCCGCCCTGCGGCGCATGGGGATCGACTGCTGGCTGGTGAGCGGCGACCGCCCCGAGGCCTGCCTCGCGGTGGCCGCGCGGGTGGGCATTCCCCCGGACCGCGTGGTGGCCGGAGCCCTACCGATCGAAAAGGGTGAGAAACTTGCGTGGATCCAACAGAACATCGGACCCGCCGCCATGGCCGGCGATGGCGTGAACGATGCCGTCGCGCTCTCCCAGGCGGACCTGGGCATCGCCATGGGAAGCGGCGCCGGCGTGGCGCTGGAAACGGCGGGCCTGGTGCTGGTGCACCGCGACCTGCGCCGGATACCCGTGTTCCTGGCACTCGCCCGCCTCGCCATGCGCCGGGTTCGCCAGAACCTCGGGTGGGCCCTGGTCTACAACGCCATGCTCGTCCCTCTGGCGCTCACCGGTCACATCCATCCGATCCTTGCCGCAACGGCCATGATGGCTTCAAGCATCAGCGTGGTGGTGAACAGTGCCCGGAAGCTCTCTTTGGATTCCAAGCCAAGGGATCTTGAAACGGTGGCTTGACATTTAATTGATGTTTATTTTGTTTTAAATGAATCAGCTAAAAAGATGTCTTGCAGAGCCGGCACAGGCGACTAGAATTATCAGTGCCGATCGACAACACCACTGTGCACGGGTCATTCGCCACCCCCCGCCTTGGCCCATCTTTCCTTTTTTACACACGCTTTTAGAGTCATCCATTGCCACAACCCATGGGCAAGGGTTCCATGTCGCTTGCCTCCAAGCGACATGGAACCCGCATTTAATCGTTCCACACGGGAGATGTCATGTTCAATTCAAAACCAGCCATGGTACTTCTATGCGCCGCGGGCACCCTCGCCGCCCAGGGCGCCGTCGATCTGAACAGCCTGGCGTCCGCGGCCAAGCGCTACGCCTCCCACGGCCTCCAGGGCACCCATACCCCCGCGACGCTGGACCTTCGCCTGGTGCGGGGCGACAGCGGCGGCAACCCCGCCTTCCTCATGTCCAAGGCCAGCGACGTCCAGCGCTGGACCCTGTTCTACCAGGCCCTGTACCAGGTGCCCGAGGAGGCGGGTTCCGTCCTGCCCCGGCCCCGCTCCGCGAGCGTCAAGTGCACCAAGGGCGTCTTCTCGGATTTCTTCCTGTCCACGCCCCCCATTCCGGGATGCAAGTCCATGGAGTTCACCTGGGTCGCCCTGAGCCTGGACGCGGCCATCGCCAGCCTGAACGCCAACGGCTACGTGCGGGGGTTCTCCCAGGTGGAAACGAAGCGGCCCGATGGCCAAGGCTATCCCGATGAGCTCGTCTACGTGTTCACCTGTCCCTGGGAGCGCGCGAAGGTGGCCATCTCCGGGAACACCGGCGCCCTCGCCTGGTACCAGATGTACTGAACCGGAACCCCGGCGCAGGTAGTCTGGAGGGCGACAAGGATGCCGCCCATGGACCCAGCCCGCCTTCGCGCCTTCGTTCCCCCCGCCCTGACCCTCCTGGCCGCGATGCCGGCCACCGCGGCCGGCACCCAGGCCCCCCATGCCGCTTGGCGCACCCTCTCCACCGCCCACTACCGGATCCACTACCCGCCGTTCCTGTCGGACTGGGCCCAGGACGTGGGCTCGCGCATCGAGGGCATCCACGCGCAGGTCGTCGCGCTGGTGGGGTATGAAAGCCCCCGCCCCGTCCAGGTGCTCCTGGTGGATCCCATGGGCGAGCCCAACGGCATGGCCCTGCCTCTCCTGCCCTACCCCTACGTGGTCCTGTGGGCCACGGAGCCCCGAAGCGACGACCTCCACGGCAACGCCTTCGGCACCTGGACGGAAGAATTGGTAAGCCATGAAATGACCCACATCCACCACCTCCTGCGCCCCGCCCGGGCGCGGACCGTCCTGGACAACCTCTACGGCCTGCCCATCGGCCCCCTGGTCCTGAAGTGCCCCCGCTGGATCACCGAGGGCTTCGCGACCCTCGCCGAAGGCCGGATCACCGGTACGGGCCGCCCCCACAGCGCGCTCCGGGCCACCCTGATCCGCCAGTGGGCGCGGGCGGGAAAGCTCCCATCCTATTGGGCGCTGGACGGCACCCAGGGCTTCCTGGGCGGCAACATGGCCTACCAGGTCGGCTCCGCCTACCTGGAGTGGCTGGAACGGCAGCGCCCCGCCCAGCCCGAAGTCCTGAAGAACCTGTGGAAGCACTTGGCCTCCCGGCGCAACCGGTCGTTCGACGAGGCGTTCCTGGCGACGTTCGGCTTTTCCGCGGTGGACGGATACCAGCGCTTCCAGGCCGAGGCGGCCCACGACGCCCTTGAGTGGGAACTCCGGCTGAAGGCCCAGGGGCTCCGGGAAGGCGAACTGTTCCTGCGCAGCGGAGGCGGCCTGCGCGACCTGGCGGTGAGCCCCGACGGGACCCGGCTCCTGGCGTCGCTGGCGGCCCGGGGCCAGTCCGGCCTGCGAATCTGGAAGCTGCGGGATCCGGACACCGCCTCAAAGCCCGCCAAGGCCGCCAAGCTCCCCAAGGCCGATCCCCTCAACTTCGTGAAGGACGTGGCCCCGGAGAGCCCCGCGCGCACCCCCGCGGCCGTCCTGCCCGCCCTGGACCACCGCACCCCCCACGGGGCGGAGTGGGTCGACGACGCCACCGTGCGGTTCCAGCTCAAGCGCGCCGATCCGGAGGGGACCCTCCGCCCGCGTCCCGCCCTTTGGCGCCCCGGGGCGGGCGTGGACCGCGCGCCCGCGACCCTGCCCCCGGCCCGATGGCGCACCCTGGAGCCGGTGCACCGCGGCGCCACCTGGGTCCTGGAACTGGAAGGACGGCGCGTCCCCCTGCCGGGGCAGGCCGTGGGCAAGGCCTTCCTGGACGAGGCCAGGGGCCTCCTGTGGGCCGGCTGCGAGGTGGACGGCGGCGTGGAGGTGGTGAAGGTGCCCTTCACCCGGGAAGGCGGCGTCCCGGCCTTCCAGGCCGCCCAGGCCATGACCCGCACGGTGGGCGGCGCCTGGAACCCCGCCCCCAGCCCGGACGGGAAGACCCTCTTCTTCACCACCCTGGACGCCCGGGGCATGGAGATCCGGCGGCTGGACCTGGCCCTGCCCCCCCTCGGTTCCGCGCCGGCCCCCGAACCCCGGTTCCTCACCACGGACACCGTCCTGCCCCCTCCCGCCGAACCCGCCGTCCTGCCCCGCGTGGCGGGCCCGCTCCCCACGACCCCCTACCATGCCGCGTCCAACGCCTGGATCCAGGTGGCGTCAGGCGCCACCATCGCCCCCTCGGGCACCGCCTGGCAGGTGGGCCTTTCCGGAGCCGACCTCCTGGGACGCCTTTCCTGGCAGGCCCTGGCGGGCTTCGGGGACGACGCGGGGCCCCGGGGCGCCATGGCCGGCTTCAGCAGCGCGGCGTGGGCCTGGCAGCCGGCGTTCACCCTCTTCAGTGTCACGGCCCGCCCCTCCCGCCAGCGCTTCGTGCCGGCCGCCGGGGACACCCGGCGCCAGGGCGCAGAGCTGTCCTTCACCTGGGAAGACCGGGGGGAGGTGCCCTTCTGGTTCAGCCCCGTGGCCGCCTCCGAGCGGGTGGAGCCCCTGGATTCCGGCCCGGCCCGCACCCGGAGCCTCCTGGGCCTCCGGGCCGGCATGGAGGCCCTGTGGGCCCGGGGCGACTGGGGCGTCGCCCTGCGTCCGAACCTCCAGTGGTTCCCCGGGACGACCTCCGGGAACCGGTGGAACCTCCTGCGGGCCGAGGTGGCCCTGCGCCTGGAGAACCCCGTGGTCCCCGTGACCCTGCGGACCTCCGGGGGCCGGATCGTCCAGGGCGGCGCCGGGGGCGAGGCCTTCCACCTGGGCGGCACCGCCACCAGCCTCCTGCCCGCGAGCCTGGATTGCGACCGGGTGGAGCAGGCCGCCCTGCCCTCGCGCCTGGCCACGGGGGACCGGTTCCTCCGCTGGCGGGGGGAGGCCGGCGGCGCCCTGCGCGCCTACCTCGAGGGCACCGCCCTGTGGGCCCCGGGCCCGGGGCGGCCCCCCTTCACCCGGGTGGCGGGCCTGGAGTTCACCCTGGAGAACCCCCTGGGCGCCGCCGGCGAGGAGTTCCTTCGGCGCATGCGCATCCAGGCCGGCTTCCACCGGCCCCTGGACGGGCCCATGAAGGGCCGTTCCGTGGGGACCCTGACCCTGGTGATGCGGCCCTAGGGAGACCCCATGTTGTTGGCGGTCCTGGTCCTGACGTCGGCCCTGCTCCACGCCCTGTGGAACGCGCTGCTCAAGCGGGCCGCCGACATCGAAGCCGCCTCCCTGGGCATCCTGGCGATCTCGTTCCTGGCTACCGGGGCCGCCTCGGTCCTCCTGCCGGGCCCGGCCTTCCCCACGGGCGCGTCCCTGGCCTGGGGGCTGGGCGCGGGCGTCTTCGAGGGGCTCTACTTCCTCGCCCTCGCCCGGGCCCTGGGGACCTCGCCGCTGGGGTGGAGCTACACCTGGATGCGCGGGGGTTCCCTCCTGCTGGTGTGGCCCGTCTCGCTCCTCCTCCTGGGGGAATCCCTGCGCCTCACGTCCGCCGTGGCGGTGGGCGCCGTGGGACTGGGCCTCGCGTTCATGGGCCTCGTCCCCGGCCGGGGCGCGGACAGGCGCGGCCTCGCCTGGGCCGCCGCGGTGGGGGCGGCCATCGCGGGCTACACCCTGTGCTACAAGCTCAGCCTCGCCGGGGGTGCGCAGGCCCTGCCGCTCTATGCCACCTCCATGGCCGTCAGCCTTCCCATCCTGGTGCTGGCGCGGGGACTCCCGCGCCCGGGGGCCTTCTCCTCCCAGCGGGCCCTGGTTCTGGGGGCCGGCCTCCTGTGCACCGCCAGCTTCCTGCTCTACCTCCAGGCCCTGGCCCTGGGCGGCGTGGGTTTCGTGGCCACCCTTCGCAACACCTCGGTGGTTTTCGCGGTGCTCTTCGCCAAGGCCCTGGGGGAGCGCCCCACCGGCCGTCAGTGGGTCGGGGCCTGCCTGGTGGCCGTGGGGGCCATGGGCCTGGCCTGGCGTTGACCGGGGGGCGCCGTGAAGTCGCCCTCCAGGCCGCCCGGGCCGGGGAAGGCCCCGTCCCGGGTGAGTTCCCGGGCCATGAGGACCCCGATGCCCTTGAGGTTCGCCGCGTCATCGGCCCGGGCGTCAAATAGGGGCGGCTGCAGGATGCCCGCGGGCACCACCAGCTCGTTGGGGCCCGCCTCGTACCGGAGCGTCACGGCGGCGGGGGAGACCGGCCAGCGGGAGGGGTCCACCGGGCGTCCCAGGAGGGCCGCCCGGGCGCGGAAGGCCGAAGCCGCGGCGCGCTGGACGTTGCCGAGGTAGTCGGCGCGGTTCACCCGCAGGGCGGGATCGTCGGGGAACGCGTCGGGGTAGCCCACCTTCATCGTCAGCGCGTCCAGCCTCGCCAGGGCCGCATCGCGCACGCGAGGGTCCAGGTCGGCCCGCCCCTGGATCCCCATCCGGAGCGCATCGCGCACCCCGGCCGCCAGGGCCTGGGCCCGGGACCGGGATCGGGGCGCGAAGGTCCGGGCCACGTACATCTGCCCCAGGGCCGAGCCCAGGGCGGCGTCCGTGGCCGCCAGCACCCGCCGCCACCGCGGGATGGCAGGCCTCCCGGCGCCGTGGAAGCGCCAAGAGGCCTCCTCGAAGGCCTCGCCCAGGTACGGGGCGCTGGCGTCCAGCAGGCGCGCCTTGAGGTAGATGCGCCACTGCGGGGCGGGCGTGGCGGCCGCCAGGGCCCCAAGGCCCGCGAGAAATCCCGGGTCGCACACCCCGAACGCCTTGCAGGCGTCCAGCCCCGCGGCCTCGAAATAGGCCTGCCAGGGGAAACCGGGCGCCAGGCGGAGGAGGTCCTCCCGGGAGATGCGGAGGCCCGACGCGGCGGGGGGCCGGGAAACCCCGGCCAGACCCCGCTCCAGGTCGAACGCGATGGCGGCATGGGCCCGCGCCAGGGCGGGCGTCTCGCCCGCGAGGGTGAACAGGCGCGCCAGGTAGTCCAGGTAGGCGGCCCGCGCTCCGCGGTTCCCCTCGCCCAGGTACGCGTCGCGGCTGGCCATCCCCAGGCCGCCCGGGGCCAGGTGCGCCAGGTGCGCCGGGGGGTGCGCCCCGTCCGGACCCACCGTGAGGAGGAAGGCGGCCCCGGCCCCCGCGAGGTGGAGCCGCGCCACCTCCCGCCCCACCCCGGAAAGGTCCCGCACGCCATCGATGCGGGCAAGGCCCTCCCGCAGGGGCGCCAGCCCCGCGCGGGCGATGGCGGCGGTGTCCATGCCCGACGCGAAGAAGTCGCCCAGCTGCCGCGGGACGGTGCCCTCGGGGGCCCGGGACGCCGCGGCGTCCTCCAGCACCTCGCGCAGCACCGAACCGGCGCGCTCGGCCACCTCGCCCAGGGCGCCCCCGGCAAGACGGTCCGCAGGCGCGGCCTCCGCCCGGATCCGGCCGCCGTTGGCGTACCGGTAGAAATCCGCGCACGGCGGCGTCGAGGGGTCGAGATCGGCGGTGCGGACCCCGTGGACCTGCGCGCCCAGCACGCCGGCCACGAGGCCGGGAAGAAGGTACCGTGCCGCGCGATTCAAGGATCACCTCACGTATCATGATGGTGGCGGCCTTCCGGGCCTGTCAATGCGGGGAGCGACGATGAGGATCCACCTGTCCCGGTTCGTGTGCATGGACGTGGAATCCAACCTCGTCCGCATGGAGGAGGAGGCGGACCGCGCCGCCGCCGGCGGCGCCGACCTGGTGGTGTTTCCCGAGGGATTCCTCCACGGCTACCGGCGCACCCTGGATCCCGTCCTTGCCCGCGGGCGGTTCCGGCGGATCTCGGGGGACCACCCCCGCACGGGCTTCGTCTTCGGATCCCTCACGGAGGAGCGGCGCAACCGCCTCACCTTCTGGGAAGGCGGGGATGAACGGGCCCGCTACGACAAGGTCCACCTCTTCCGCCCCAACGGCGAGGACAGCATCTGGGAGCCCGGCGATCGCTACGTGGCGGTGCGGTTCCGCGACTGGACCCTGGGCCTGCTCAACTGCAACGACCTGCGCTTTCCCGAGCAGGCCAGGGCCCTGCGTCTGGGCACCCGGTGCGACGCGCTGGTGGTCCCCGCGTGGTGGCCCTGGCGGCGCGACCACGTGTGGAGCGCCCTCCTGCAGGCGCGGGCCATCGAGAACGGCGTGTTCACGGTGGGATGCTGCGTGAGCGCCTCGGAACACCCCCTGGAGACCTTCGCGGGCGCCGGCAACCACGTGTTCGATCCCCTGGGCGACCCGGTGCGCACCCCGGACGACCACACCTACCTGCTGGACGCGAGGGTGCGGGACGCGCTCCTGGTGGATCCCCTGGAGACGTTCGTGGAAATCGGAAAGGTCGAGCTGCGCTAGGCGTGCGCCGCCGCGGCGGGGAAGAGCAGCCGGAAACGGGTGCCCGCGCCCATGGACGAGCTCACCTCCACCCGCCCCTGGACCCGTTCCAGGAGGGCCTTCACGGAGGCCAGCCCCAGGCCCGTCGCGGTGCCGGGGTCCTTCGTGGTGAAGAAGGGTTCGAACATCCTGGCACGGTTCTCCTCGGGAATGCCGACGCCGGTGTCCTCCACGTCCAGGTAGGTCTCGCCGGTGAGGCTCTCCTTGCCCACCGCCACGCGGATCGTCCCGCCCGCGGGCATGGCGTCCCGGGCGTTGGCCACCAGGTTCAGGAGGATCTGCTTGAGGTCCTCGGTGTGGATGCGCACCGGCGCGGGCTCGCGCCCGGGCTGCAGGAGCAGGTGGACATCGCCGGGGACCAGGAGCCTGAGGATGCCTTCCAGGGCCCCCAGCTCGCGGCGCAGGTCCCGCACCTCCCCTTCCTCCTGCAACTGGCGGGAGAAGTCCATCACCCGCGAGGAGAGAACCGCCGAGCGTTCCACGGCCTCGATGATGGCCTCCACGGCGAATCCGGAGACCTTCATCCGCCGCTCCAGCTCCATCCGCAGCACCTCCGCCGCCGACAGGATCGAGCCCAGGCCCTTGTTCAGGTCGTGCACCAGCCCCGCGCCCAGCACCACCACCGCGTTCAGGCGCTCGTTGAGCAGCACCACATCCTGCATGCGCTCCAGCTCGAGGGTGCGGCTGCGCACCCGCGCCTCCATCTCCCGGTGGGAGGCCGCCAGATGCTCCTGCAGGAGGAACTGGCGCAGCACCAGCACCGTGGTCATGAGCAGGAAGACCAGCAGCACCGCCGGTCCCGGCGCCTGTCCCTTGATGGTGGTCACGATGACGAGGGAGGTGACGGCCAGGAATGGGACGTGCAGCAGCAGGCCGGTGAGGCGGCTCTCCTGTCCCGCGTCCACGGCGGGGACCTCCGCGGGCCGCCGCGTGTACGTGGCCATGAAGAGGGCGCCCGTGATGAGGGGCGTGAGCGCGAACCAGGGTGACCTGGCGACCACGTCAAGGCGCGCGACGGAATGCGACAGGAAGGCGCCCGGCACGAAAAGCAGGCAGCTGTTGAGCAGCAGCCACCCCAGCGGGCCCCTCAGGCGCCGGGGATCCCCGGCCACCAGGAAGGACGCGATGCCTCCCGCCAGCACCAGCCGGGAAGAGAGCGTGATCACGAACGTGCGGAGCGGGGAACCGCCCCCCGCGGCGGGACCCCAGGCGCCCCCGATCCAGGGCAGCAGAAGGAACGACAGGCAGAACACGAGGCTGCCCAGGACGTGGAGTTCCGGGTGGCCGTGGCGTCCCCGCCAGGGCCAGCTCCACACCGCCAGGCCCAGGATGGCGGACGAAAGGGGCGTGGCCACGAACGCCACGGCCCTCATGGCCGCGTCGGCCCCGGGGGCCAGGGGCAGACCCAGCCACAGGGCGTTGCCCAGCCAGGAGACCCCCACCCCCGCCGCGAAGAGCCGCCATCCGGTGCGCTCCTCCGGGAGATCCCGGGCCTTGGCCAGCGCCAGGGCGATGGTGGCGATGTTGAAGGACAGCACCAGCGCCGAATGCACAAAGTAGGGGCCCTTCCCCGGAAGGGCCGGGATGAGCGCCAGGAAGGCGAGGCCACACCCCCCCAGGAGCGTGTAAAGCGCACCCGGCGACAGTATGTATGAAACATTACCCATGGCGCCCCGCCCCATGCAGCCCCTCCTTTATCGGCCCGGGCCCTAAAAAACTCAACATCTTTCTGATGGTTAACATTCAAAATGAATACCTTTAGCCAATTATCATACTGATTTAATAAGTTATTTCATTAATGACCCGAATTTCGCCGTCCCCGGGCCCCACCGGGGATCACGACCGGACACCGGGTTTGCAGCCTCCGGTCACCATTCATTCCCATGACCGCCCCCCGGGGCCGCCTCGACCCGTTGGTCACGGCTTTCTCCACCCCGCCCCACCGGGTGCGACCCGGGAATCATGAAAATGCCATTCCGTTTGCGCCGGGACCTCAATCCACGTTCAGCCGGTAGCCGACACTGGGCTCCGTGAGCAGGTAGCGCGGCCGCGTCGGGTCGGGTTCGATCTTGCGGCGGAGGGTTCCCATGTAGATTCGCAGGTAGTGCGTCTGGCCCTCGCCCGTGGGGCCCCACACATCATTGAGGAGCTGGGCGTGGGTCACCACCTTCCCGGCCCTGCGCGCCAGGGCTTCCAGGAGCCGGTATTCAAGGGGTGTGAGCTTGACGGGCGCCCCGTCCATGGCCACCTCTCGCTTCTCCAGGTCCAGGCAAAGGGAGCCGAAGGTCAGGACCGGCGTCTCCCGCCCGGGCCGGACCGCGTGGCGCAGAGCCACGCGGATGCGCGCCAACAGCTCGGCTGCGCCGAAGGGCTTGGTGAGGTAGTCGTCCGCGCCCAGGTCCAGGGCGCCGACCTTGTCCTTCTCCTGGTGGCGCGCCGAGATGACGAGGATCGGCTTCCGGCTCCAGTCGCGCAGGTCCCGGAGCACCTCCAGGCCGTCCCGGTCGGGCAGCCCCAGGTCCAGCAGGATGATGTCCGGGTTGTAGCTGCGGGCCAGGGCGAGGCCTTCCGCCCCGGTGGAGGCCACGTCCACCTGGTAGCCCTGGGTGGAGAGGGTCGGCACCAGGAAGCGCCGCAGGGGCGCCTCGTCCTCGATGATCAGGATCAGGGGATTCGTCACGGGACGGGCTCCGGCGGCACGGGTTCGGGTTCGGACAGGAGGGGGGGAGGGGCGTCCTGGGGAAGGCTGATGCGGAAACGGGCCCCGCCGCCCTCGCGGTCCTCCACCCAGATGCTTCCTCCGTGGGCCTTCACGATGGCCTCGCAGATGGCCAGGCCCAGGCCCGCGCCGCCGTCCCGGAGCTGGCCGGGCATGCGGAAGAACTTCTCGAAGACCTTCGCGTGGAATCCGGCCCGGACGCCGGGACCCCGATCCGACACCGCCAGCTCCATGGAATCCGGCCCCGCCCAGGCCTCCAGCAGCACCTCGCCGTCCCCGGCGTGGAGCCGCGCGTTGACGAGGAGGTTCTCGAGCACCTGCTCCATCAGGCCCCCGTCCAGCGGCACCGGAGGGAGGTCATCGGGCATGAGGACCCGCACGGGCACCGGCCCCTGGCGCTCCAGGCGCACGAGGGTCGAGCCCACCACCTCGTCCAGGGGCTGCCACTCCTTGCGCACCCGGATGATCCCGCTCTCCAGCCGCGTGAGGTCCAGCACGTTCCCCAGGAGGCGCGTGAGCCGCTCGCTCTCCTCCCGGATCATCACGAGCAGGTCGCGGCGGGAGGCCTCGGGCAGGGCTCCTTCGGGCAGCAGCAGGCTCGTGGCCGCGCCCTGGATGGCCGCAAGTGGCGTTCTCAGGTCGTGGGAGACCGCCCCCAGGAGGGTGCTGCGCATGCGCTCGGTCTCGTTCTCCACCCGGATGCGATGGGCGGTCTCCATGGCCCGGATGCGCTCCAGCGCCAGGGAGCCCTGCACGGCGAACGCCTGGAGAAGACCCCAGCGCTCCTGGGGCACGCGGCCCCTGGAGGCGGGGCGGATCTGGAGGAGGCCCTCCGTGCCGCCCGTGCCCGCGAGGGGCACGTACGAGCAGGGCGCCTGGAAGTAGGGCTCCAGGGGATCCTCGCGCGTGGCGCCCGCGCCGGATTCCGGAAGGAGCTCTGAGGGGGGCGCACAGGGCGGGGCGCCGTCGCCCTCCGGCAGCCGGATCCACTCATCCCCCTCCGCCGGCAGCAGCACCCACGCCTCCGCCTGGAAGGCGCTTCCCAGGCGCCGCACCAGGGCCTCGGCCACCTCGCGGGCGGTGGCGCACCGGGCCAGGCCCCGCCCCAGGAGCATGAGCAGCACCGTCTCCGCCTCCCGGCGCCGGCCCAGGCGGGTCTCCTGCCGCAGCTGGCCCACCAGGTCCACCAGCCCCTGGGCGCCCAGCACCACGGCGGCGAAGGCCACGAAACGGGGCCAGGCCGAGGCCGGATCCGCTCCGGAAAGCCGGTTGAGGAGGAGGATGTGCAGGATGAAGGAGGCCAGGGTGGCCACCGCCGCCACGGGCCGGCCCCAGCGGTGCAGGACGAAGGCCAGCGCCAGGGCGAAGACCGCCGGCAGGGCGGCGAAGCCCAGCACCTGCGCCAGCGCGGCGGCGAAGAGCCCGGCCATCGCAAGGATCACCGCCACCGCCGCGGCGATGCCCGCCAGGTCCCCCAGGTTCCTCCAGGCGAAGGCCACCGGCGGCGCGGAATCCAGCGGGATCGGCAGGATGCGCACGTCCAGGTGGCGTCCGAGCATCTCCTTGGCCCGCGAGCTCTCAAGCCGGTCCCAGGGTCCCCGGGCCCGGGTCACCCCCATGACGATGAGGGACGGCCCGCGCTTGCGCGCCAGCGCGAGCAGGCCCGCCACCACCGTGGACCCTTTCAGCCAGAGCGCCTCGGCGCCCAGCTCCTGGGCCTCCTGCAGCCAGACCCGGGCCAGGTCCGCCTCCTCGGGGGTTTCCCACCCCGGCACGTCCACGTGGGCCACCACCCAGGGCCGGCCCTGCTCCCGCGCCAGGCGGAACCCGGCGTGCACCAGCCGGAGGCTGCGCGCGTCCGAGCCCAGGGCCACCACGATGGGGCCGGGGGCGGGGCTGGAATCCATGGTCAAGGGAGGTCTCTCCTGGGCGGCGGGTCAGCCCATGATGTCACAGGGGCCCGGCCGCCCCGCACCGGGCCTGGGCACCGAAGGAAGGGCCCGGGGTATAAATTTCCACTTATGGAAGCCGGGTGCCGGTGCGGGGATGGAATGAACGGGAACCCTGTGATTTTCCTCACACCCACGGGGCATCCGTAAGCCCCGGAGGCACTTTTTTACGCAATCTTTATACCCGAGAAGGCGGTCTTCATATCACCGTCTTTATGTCCTCATTTCAACCGCAGGGACGGCCCCTGCCCTTCGGGAGCGCGCGTGGCGCGCCCCCGGGCGGGGCCGTGCCCGGGCCAACCCCTTCTCCCATCCCCGCTCCCCAGGAGGTCACGTGCTACCTCAAATCAACACTGGCAACACAGGATTCATGATCCTTTGCGCCAGCCTCGTCATGCTCATGACGCCGGGCCTGGCGTTCTTCTACGGCGGCCTCTGCGGCCGCAAGAACGTGCTCGGCATCATGATCCAGAGCTTCGTGTCCATGGGCTGGACCACCGTGCTGTGGTTCACCTTCGGCTACTCCATGTGCTTCGGCCCCACCGTGCACGGCATCATCGGCAACCCCTTCACCCACGCCTTCCTGAAGGGCATCACCCTCCACAGCCTCTACCAGGGCAACGCGGCCCTGGGCATTCCCACCTTCGTCCACGTGGCCTACCAGATGATGTTCGCCATCATCACCCCCGCGCTCATCACCGGCGCCTTCGCCAACCGCGTGACCTTCAAGGCCTACATGTGGTTCCTCACGGCCTGGCTGATTTTCGTGTACTTCCCCTTCTGCCACATGGTCTGGCATCCCGACGGCATCCTGGCCCAGTGGGGCGTCCTGGACTACGCCGGCGGCATCGTCGTGCACAACACCGCGGGCATCGCGGCCCTGGCCTCCGTCCTCTACGTGGGCCGGCGCAAGGTCGTCGACAGCATCCCCCACAGCATTCCCCTCGTGGCCCTGGGCACCGGGCTCCTGTGGTTCGGCTGGTACGGCTTCAACGCCGGCAGCGAATTCCAGGTGGACTCCGTCACCACCTCCGCCTTCATCAACACCGACGTGGCCGCGTCCTTCGCCGCCGTCACCTGGCTCGTGGTCGAATGGATGAACGCCAAGCAGCCCAAGTTCCTGGGCCTTCTCACGGGCGCCGTCGCGGGCCTGGCCACCATCACCCCCGCCGCGGGCTACGTCTCGCCGGCCACCGCTGCGCTCATCGGCATCCTCTCCGGCGTGATCTGCTACTACGCCGTGGCCCTCAAGAACCGCCTGGGCTGGGACGACGCGCTCGACGTCTGGGGCGTGCACGGCGTGGGCGGGTTCATCGGCATCATCTTCCTGGGCATGTTCGCCAACAAGTCCTGGAATCCCGCCATCGTCACCAACGGCCTGTTCACGGGCGGCGGCACGGGCTTCTTCTACAAGCAGCTGGCGGCCGTGGCCATCTCCAGCGCCTGGGCCTTCGTGTTCACCTATGGCATGCTCTGGATCATCGACCGCATCACCCGCGTGAAGGTCGAGGACGGCGTCGAGGAGACGGGCCTGGACATGGGTCTCCATGGCGAAATGGCCTACACCGACTCGCTCTAGGAGGCTGTCCATGTATTAATCGGCCTCGCGACGAGGAATACGTGGACAACCTCCAAGCCTTGACGAAACCTTAACTCCGGGGCCCCCAGGGACCCTGGCTAGAATCCGGGGCGGGAGGTGGCGGCATGGACGCACCCCCCGCCCTTCGACCACCCTTGCCGCTTCCCCCCCACCAGGAGCCGCCATGCGCACCCGCATCGCCCTCACCCTCATCGCCTCCCTCGGCCTCACCGCCCAGACCCCTCCCGCCGCCGCGGGCCCCGCCGTCAAGTGGCGGGGCGCCGTCTGGGCCTCCGGCGCCGCCTCCGACCGGCAGACCCCGGACGGGACCCTCTTCCTGCGCACCGCCGACGCGGGCGAGGGCCAGCTGGCCCTGGACGGCCTGCTGGTGGGCGCGGACGTGGCCCTCCCCGAGGGCTTCGGGCTCAGGTTCACGGTCCTGGGCGGCCAGGCCGCGAAGTTCCTGAACGCCATCACCGTCGTCTCGGGCACCACCCCCGCCGAGACCGGGTCCCTGGCCTGGCCCGAGGCCATGGTCACCTGGACCGGCGGGAACGAGACCCTCAAGTTCGGGCGGATGTACACGGCCATGGGCATGGAGGTCCTGGACGCCACCCAGGACACGCCCGCCACCCGGGGCCTCCTCTTCACCTACGCCATCCCCGCCGCCCAGCTGGGGCTGAACTGGCACCACGCCTTCAGCGCCTCCTGGAGCTCGGACATCTGGGTATTCAACGGCGAGGACCGCCTGCAGGACAACAACCACGGCAAGACCGCCGGCATCGGCCTCACCTACAACCACGGCGGCGCCTCCGACCGGTTCGCCACCCTGATGGCCTTTTCCGGGGCCGAGCAGGACGGCATCGGCGCCGCGGCCGCCGCCGGCGCCGAAGGCCGCAAGCGCACACGGATCTCCTTCGCCGGCCAATGGGTGTGGGGCGCCACCACCCTCCAGTGGGAGGCCGAGCACGGCCGCGAGGCCCTGCCTACGGGCCAGAAAGCCACCTGGACGGGGTTCGGGTCCATCGTGAAGTACGCGTTCAACCCGCGCTGGAGTGCCTACGGGCGCCTGGAGACCCTTCGCGACGACATGGGCATCCGCCTGGGGGGCGAGGCCACGGTGGCCAGGGCCCTTGTCCAGGGTCCGGCGCCCGACCTCACCGCCCGCTCCGGCTCCCTGGGGGCGGAGCGCAGGTGGCACGCCACCTTCACCCGCCTCGAGCTCCGCCGGGACAGCCTGGACAGGGATATGACCGACCGGGACGGCCGGACGTTCCGGAGCGCCACCAGCGTCACCTGGAGCCTGGGAACCACCTTCTGATCGACCCTTCGACAAAGAATCCCCGCGATAACGTTAGACATTCCCCGCGCTCTGGCTAGAATCGGGCAGCCCCAATCCAGAACCCAGAGCGTGCAATGGCATTCCGCAGCCAGTCCCCTGCCTGCGGCACCAACCAGGGAGTGTGAGCCATGAGCGAGCAAGCCTTCATCCGGGATCTCAAGGAGATCGTCGGCGGCTCCAATGTGCTGGCGTCCGGCGTGGACCTCCAGCTCTACCAGTACGACGGCTACCTCGAGGAGCATCGCCCCGAGGCGGTGGTGTTCGTGCGTTCCACCGAGGAGGTGGCCCGGGTGGTCCAGTGCTGCAACCGCCACCGCAAGCCCTTCGTGCCCCGGGGAGGCGGCACCAACCTCACCGGCGGCACCATTCCCTTCGGGGGCGGAGCGGTCATCGAGATGATCCGCATGAACCGGCTCCTGGAAATCGACATCCCCAACCTGCGGGCCCGGGTCCAGCCGGGCATGTTCAACCTGGAACTGGGCAATGCCCTGGCGCCCCTGGGCTACCAGTTCATCCCCGACCCCGCGAGCCAGAAGGCCGCGACCCTGGGCGGCAACGTGGCCGAGAACGCCGGCGGCCCCCACTGCTTCAAGTACGGCGTCACTTCCAACCACGTGCTGGGCCTCACGGTGGTGCTCCCCGACGGCAGCGTGGAGACCCTGGGCGGCAAGGCCGCGGACGTCCCGGGCTTCGACCTGACCGGGCTGTTCGTGGGCAGCGAGGGGACCCTGGGCATCTGCACCGAGGTGCTCGTGAAGGTCGTGCGCCAGACCGAGTCGGTCAAGACGCTCCTGGCCATCTACGACAGCCTCGAGGCCGGCAGCGAGACGGTGTCGGCCATCGTGGCCGCGGGCATGGTCCCGGCCACCCTGGAGATGATGGACCAGCTCGTCATCCACGCGGTGGAGGCCTCCCTGCACTGCGGCCTGCCCATGGATTGCGCGACCCTCCTGCTCATCGAGGTGGACGGCCTCAAGGACGACCTGGAGTCGCAGGCCGCGGCCATCGGCGACCTGTGCAAGGCCCACGGCGCCCGGGAAGTCCGGGTGGCCAAGGACGACGCCGAGCGGGCCCTGCTCTGGGCCGGGCGCCGGGGAGCCTTCGGCGCCGTGGCGCGCCTGGCGCCCAGTTTCCTGGTGTGCGACGGCACGGTGCCCCGCACCGCCCTGCCCCAGGTACTGAAGAAGGTCTCCCAGGTGGCCGCCAAGTACGACCTGCGCATCCCCAACGTCTTCCACGCCGGGGACGGCAACCTCCACCCCCTCATCCTCTTCGACTGGAGGGACGCGGAGATGAAGGCCCGGGTCCTGAATGCCGGCATGGAGATCCTCTCCCTCTGCGCGGAACTGGGCGGCACCATCAGCGGCGAGCACGGCGTGGGCCTCGAGAAGCTCGAGGCCATGCGCATGGTCATGAGCGAAGCCGATATCCAGGCCCAGCGGCGGGTCAAGGCGACCTTCGACCCCGACAACCGGGCCAACCCCGGGAAGATCTTCCCCGCCAAGGAGGTGGCCTGTGAACGCTGAACTGCGCTCCCGGCTGGAAGCCATCGTCGGCCCGGGCCTCGTGTTCGGCCCCGGCGAACCCGTTGACGGCCTGCGGCCCGCGCTCGCCGTGCGCCCGGGCACCCAGGACCAGGTCGCGGCCGTGGTCCGCGCCTGCGCGGTGGCCGGAGCCGCCATGATCCCCATCGGGGGAGGCACGTCCATGGGCCTGGGCAATCCCCCGGCCCGGGCCGACGTCCTGGTGCACCTGGACCGCCTGGACCGCGTGGTGGAATGGGACCCCGCCAACCTCTGCATCAGCGCCGAGGCCGGCATGCGCCTGGAGACCCTCCAGGAGCTGGTGGCCAGGGATCGCGCGGTCCTGCCGCTGGACCCGCCGGGCCTCCGCCGCGTCACGCTGGGAGGCCTGGTCGCGGCCAACCAGAGCGGCCCCGGCCGGCTCCAGCACGGCACGGTTCGGGACTGGGTGCTGGGCATGCGCGTAGTGCTCCCCGACGGCGAGCGCATCCACTGCGGCGGCCGCGTCATCAAGAACGTCTCGGGCTACGACATGAACAAGCTCTTCATCCGCAGCCTGGGCTGCCTGGGGATCATCACCGAAGTGACCTTCAAGCTCCTGCCCATGCCCGCGTGCCGCGCGGCGGTCATCGGCAGGTTCCCCGACACCGCCGGGGCCTGGGCGGCGGTGGGGCGGACCCTGGCCTCCTTCCTCCTGCCCGAGGCCCTGGAATTCCTCAACGCCGAGGCCGTCCAGCGCCTGGGGGGCCCCCCGGGCACCTGCGCCCTGGCGGTCTCCCTCGCGGGCAGCCCCGAAACCGTGGAACGCCAGGTGCGGGACTTCACCGCCTTCTTCCAGGAGGCCGGCGCCACCGCCGACGTGCTGCGGGAGGCCGCCGCCGTCCAGGCCTGGGAGGGCATCCGCGACCTCCTCGAGGGCGCGTTCGAACCCATCCTCTGCCGGATCTCCGTGCCCCTTTCCGCCACCGCGCCCCTGGTGGCGGCGACGGAGCGGATGGCCCTCCTGGCCGGACTGAAGGCGGTGATCACGGCTCACGCGGCCACCGGCGTCATCCGCGCCCTGCTGGTGCCGGGCTCCGAGCCCCACCCCGGCGAGGCGCCCATGGCCCTGGAGGGACTGCGCCGGGAGGCCGAGGCCGCGGAGGGCAACCTGGTGCTCGAAGCCGCCCCCCGGGCCCTGAAGGCCCGGTTCGACGCCTGGGGCGCGCCCGTGGGCGGCCTGGACATGATGAAGCGGCTCAAGACGGAATTCGACCCCCTGGGGATCTGCAACCCCGGGCGCTTCGTGGGCGGGATCTGACATGGCGACCCCCGAACTCCTCCCCCTCTACGACACCATCGCCCAGTGCAACCGGTGCGGCTTCTGCCAGGCCGGGTGCCCCGTGTTCCGCACCACCGGCTCCGAGCACTCCCTGGGCCGGGGCCGGCAGGCCATCGGCAGGGCCCTGATCCTCGGAAACATGGAACTGACGCCCGACGTGGCCGCGGCCCTCGAGGACTGCCTCCTGTGCCGCGGGTGCACCGCCCACTGCTTCCCGGCCATCCGCACCGACGAGACCGTGCTGGCCATCCGCCACGCCTACATCAAGCGCCACGGCCAGCCCGCGTGGCAGCGCTTCCTCTTCCGGCAGATCCTGGCCGACAACAAGCGCCTGGAGAGCGCCGGGCGCCTGGCGCTCTGGGCCAAGCGCCACGGCCTGGTGAAGGTGGTCGAAAGGTCCGGGGCCCTGCGCCTCGTGGATCGCCGCTTCCAGGTGGCCGACGCCATGCTTCCGCCCATGGACGCCAGGCCCTTCCTGCGGGGCGACCAGGAGCGGGTGCCCAGGCCCGGACAGGTCAGGCACCGCATCGGCTACTTCGCCTCCTGCGGCCTTTCCTTCGAGTTTCCCGAAGTCGTCGGCGCCACCCTGCGGGTCCTGGCCCGCAACGGCTGCGCCACGACCCTCATGGACAACACCTGCTGCGGGCGCCCCGCCCATTCCTACGGGGACCTGGACGCCGCCCGCGACATCGCCCGCAAGAACATCGACCACATGGCCGCCGAAGCCGAAGGCCTGGAGGCCATCGTCTCGGATTGCGGCAGTTGCAGCACCCACCTCAAGGAATACGGGCACCTGCTCAAGGACGACCCGGTCTACGCCCCCAGGGCCGCGGCCCTTTCGGCCAAGATCCGCAGCTTCAGCGAGTACCTGGCCTCCATCGGCCTGGAGGGCGGCATGGGCCCCGTGGCCGGGACGGTCACGTACCACGACCCCTGCCACCTCTCCAACCGCTTCGCCAAGGTCACCGCCCAGCCCCGGAACCTCCTGAAGGCCGTCCCGGGCGTGGCCTTCAAGGAGCTGCCGGAGGCCGACTGGTGCTGCGGCGCCGCAGGCAGCTATACCTTCCTCCACCACGAGGAGGCCTCCGGCGTCCTGGACCGGAAGATGGGCAACGTCGCGAAGACGGGCGCGGCGACCCTGGCCACCGAGTGCCCCGCCTGCATGATGCACCTGGGCTACGGCGCCCGGCGCAAGGGCATGGAGGTGCGGGTGCGCCACGTGAGCCAGATCCTGGACGAGGCCTACGCCGCCGCGGGCAGCCTGGACAGACCGGCCAACGGGCCTATCGTATGAATCCACCCGGTGGCGCACCGGGTGGTCTGCGCGCATCTATGGATCAGGCGGAAGTTGTATTGTTGACCAGTTTGGTTGTGATAAATTCATCTCGCCCGCCGGCCTTCGGCGTGAGGAGCGCCTGTGGCGAAAACCGAGACGGTCCCCGACATTCGCAGCCTTTCCCGGGAGCAGAGAATCGGTCTCTTCCGCACCATCTACGCCTCCAGGCGCATCGATGACCGGGAGATCACGGGAAAGCGCCAGAACAAGGTCTTCTTCCAGATAAACGGGGCGGGCCACGAGGCCCTCCAGGCCGCCGCCGCCCTCTGCCTGGAGCCGGGCCGGGACTGGTTCTTCCTGTACTACCGGGACCGGGCCCTGGCCTACGCCCTGGGCGTTTCCGCCCGGGACATGTTCCTGGGCTCCGTGGGCTCGAGGCTGGACCCCGCCACCGGGGGCCGCATGATGCCCGGCCACTGGTCCAGCCATAAGCTTAACATTTTCACCACGTCCAGCCCGACGGGCACCCAGTTCCTCCAGGCGGTCGGCGCGGCCGAGGCCCTCCTCCGGGCCGGGCGGGAAGGCCTCCGGGAACGCCTCGGCATGACCGAGGGCGAGGTGGTACTCGTCACCAGCGGCGACGGCACCGTGGCCGAGGGCGAGTTCTGGGAGTCGGTCAACAGCGCCGTGAACCTCAAGGTGCCCCTGGTCTACCTCATCGAGGACAACGGCTACGCCATTTCCGTCCCCACCGAGGTGCAGTACCCCGGCGCCAACGTGGCCGCCCTGCTCAAGGGCTGGGAGGCCCAGGGGCTGAAGGTCATCGACGGCGTCGACGGCTGCGACCCCGTGGCGAGCTACGAGGCGATGCGCGAGGCCGTGGCCCACGCGCGGGCCCGCAAGGGCCCCGCGCTGGTGCGCGCCCGGGTGGTCCGGCCCTACTCCCACTCCCTTTCCGACGACGAGCAGCTCTACAAGACCCCCGCCCAGCGCGCCGACGAGGCCAGGCGGGACCCGGTGACCACCTACCCGGAGCGCCTCCTGCGGGAGGGCCTGCTCACCGCCGGGGAGCTGGAGAGCCTCAAGGCCGAGGTCCAGGAGGAGGTGGACCGCGCCTGGGAGGAGGCCGTGGAGGCGCCGCCGCCCGAAAGCGGCTCCCATTCCCGCCACCTCTACAGCGAGACGGTGGACCCCACCTCGGCCGCCTTCGACCGGGAGGACCAGGCCGGGGACCAGGGCACGGGGTCCAAGACCCTGATCGACCTCGTCAACCTCACCCTGAAGCAGGAGATGGCGGCCAACCCCCTCATCCTCGCCTTCGGGGAGGACGTGGCCGACGCCAGCCGTCCCGAGATCCTGGACGAGCTCAAGGGCAAGGGCGGCGTCTTCAAGGCCACCCATGGCCTCCAGCGGATCTTCGGGGAGAACCGGGTCTTCAACTCCCCCCTGGCCGAGGCCACCATCGTGGGCCGCGCCATCGGCCTGGCCGCCCGGGGCTTCAAGCCCGTGGTGGAGATCCAGTTCATGGACTACATCTGGCCCGCCATGCAGCAGATCCGGGACGAACTGGCCAACATCCGCTGGCGCAGCGACGACCACTTCAAGGCCCCCGTGGTCATCCGGGTGCCCATCGGCGGCTACCTCATGGGCGGCTCCGTCTACCACAGCCAGTGCGGCGAGAGCTCCTTCACCCACATTCCGGGCCTGCGGGTGGTGTACCCCAGCCGGGCCCTGGACGCCGCGGGCCTGCTGCGCACCGCCATGCGCTGCGACGACCCGGTCCTCTTCCTGGAGCCCAAGCACCTCTACCGCCAGACCCACAACAAGGGCAACGACCCCGGGCCCGACTTCATGATCCCCTTCGGCAAGGCCCGCACCGTCCGCGAAGGCACGGATCTCTCCGTCATCACCTACGGCAGCACCGTGCACCGCGCCGTCCAGGCCGCCCGTCAGGCCGAGGCCGAGGGACTCAACGTCGAGATCATCGACCTGCGAACCCTGAACCCCTACGACTGGAACGCCATCACCGCCACCGTGAAGAAGACCCACCGGGTCCTGGTGGCCCACGAGGACACCCTGGCCTGGGGCTACGGCGCCGAGATCGCCGCCCGCATCGCCGACGAACTCTTCTTCGAACTGGACGCGCCGGTGCGGCGCCTGGCCGCCAAGGACACCTGGGTGGCCTACCACCCCAGCCTGGAGGACGAGATCCTGCCCCAGGCCAGCCACTTCCTGGAGGCGTACCGGAGCCTGGCCCGCCTCTGACCGGCGGGCCCTAGGGGGCCAACCGCCTGGGCTTCTCCAGGGAATTGTTGTGCTTGAACGACCCGATCAGGAGGTTGGCGTCCTCCTCCACCTGCCCGGTGTCCAGCACCTCGCTGCCATTCCAGAACTTCTTGTTCAAGTAGTTGACCTGGTAGCCGGCCAGCTCAGGGAAGCTCTTCAGCACGGCGAAGACCAGGTGCACCAGGGGGTCGCTGGTGGCGTTCTGGATGGCGGTGGCCTTGTTGAGCAGGAGGTTGTTCTCGTACCGGTTGAGCATCCGGGAGTAGAAGAGGATCTTCCCGTTGAAGGTGATGTGCGAGCCGTCGGTGGCGATGACGAAGACCTTGCCGCCGGCGGTGACGTCGAACTTGAACTCGGCGCCCCGCTTGAAGGCGGTGAGCAGGCTCTGGAACTTGGGGTGCTTGATGTAGGAGACCCCGTAGTCGATCTTCTTGGGGGCCAGCTTCAGCTCACCCTCGGTGGGGCCGTACATCATGTGGTTGTAGCGCATGGCCTCCAGCCGCTCCTCGGCTGTCTGGCGCTTTTCCTTTTCCTTCTTGGGAGCCTTGGGCGCTGCGGTCATCGCGTTCCTTCTCTTCAGTGGTGGGCCGGGGCCGGAGCGCCGGGGGCGGGCATGTAGTCGACCTTGCGCCCGAAGACGAGCCAGAGGCCGAACAGGGCCTCGATGGCCACCCCGAAACCCCGCAGGAGCCCCAGGGAGCCCTGGAACCATTCGTATCCGTGACTCAGCACCCCGGCCAGGATCATGGCGGCGCCGTAGGTGACCAGGAACCCACCCCAACGGGCTGCCCAGGCGGAACCGGGACGCACCTCGGACGGCAGGGCTTCCCGGGGCTCGGACAGTTCGCCCAGGAGCTGGGTGCCCTGGAAGAGCAGGATGGCGGCCAGGACATACAGGGAGATGTAGAACAGCATCACGAACTCCTCGATCCCTACAGGAATAGCACGGAACGGGCCTTCCTAAACAAAGTCCTTGACCCAATCAATCGATTGATTAACATGATCAAAGGTTGTTCATCCGATTGATTAAATTTTCTTGAGGGACCCATGACGCACCCCGAAGTCGAACCGTCCTCCCGGATCCGCCTCCTGGAAGCAGCCATCCTGTGTTTCGCGGAAAAGGGGTTCGACGGCACGGGCATCCGCGAGATCGCCCGGCGGGCCAAGGCCAACTCCGCCCTGGTCCAGTACCATTTCGGCGGCAAGACCGGCCTGTACGCCGAGGCCCTGAAGCACATCTTCTCCTCCCGGCCCCCCATGCCCCCCCCGCCCTCGGCGGGCGCCGACGTGCCTGCCGCCAGGCGAATGGCCATCCAGGCTCTGGGCGACATGATCCAGGGGCTCATGAACGAGCTCATGGCCTGCTCGGACGGTTCCGAACTGGACCAGGCCTGCCTCGTTCTCGTGACCCGGGAGCTCCAGGCGCCCCGGCAGGACGTGGCGGACCTCATCCTGGAGCACCTGCGGCCCACCACGGACCACATGCTGGCCTGCATCGCGATCCTTCGGCCCGACCTGGACCGGCTCCGGGCCCTGGAGTTCATCCACAGCATCTTCGGCCAGATCGTCCACCTCCACACCAACCTCAAGCTGATCCGCCTGGTCCGCCAGGAGCCCGACTACCCCCGGGACCTCACGGCCATCGCCCGCCACATCACCGAATTCAGCCTCCGGGGCCTCGCCATCCCCGAAGCGTTCCCAGGAGCATGACCATGGTGTTCTTCCCCCCCGCGGCCGAAGTGGCCCAGCTTCCCCCCACCCCGCCCCAGGCCCCGCCCCTGGCCCTGGACCTGGCCGGAGCCCTGTCCCGGGCCCGCGCCGAGAACCCCATGCTGCAGGCCTCCAAGGCCCGCGTGGCCGAACGGCGCGGGCTCATCACCTCCACCCGGGCCGACGCCCTGCCCCAGGTGTCCCTAAACGGCGATTTCACGCGGGTGCGGGACGTGTCCCTGCTCAACAGCAACCTGGGCGGCGTGGTGGGCGCCTTCGGCATGGAGCCCTCCAGCCTCGTGGCGCCCACCACCCTCTACACCACCCAGGCCACGGTCTCCCAGCCCCTCTTCTACTGGGGCAAGCTGGGCACGGCGGTGAAGATCGCCAAGATGGGCGAAAAGGAAGCCTCCTACGCCTACACCACCGCCGAACTCGACACCCTCCACGGCGTGGCCAAGGCCTACATCGGGGTGCTGGCGGCCCAGGCGGAACTGGAAGTGGTCCAGACCCGCCTCAGGACTGCCGAGCAGTTCCTCAGCGACGTGAAGGCCAAGCTGGAGGCCCAGAGCGCCACCGAACTGGACCGGCTGCGGGCCGAAAGCGAATACCTGGGCGTGGTGCCCGAGAACCTCCAGGCCGAGGCCGGGTACAAGCGCGCCATGGAACTCCTCAACGGGCAGCTGGGGCTGGATCCCCGGACCCCCCTGAACCTGGCCGACCCGGGCGCGCCCGACACGAACCTCCCCGCCGCCGCCGGCGAGCGCAGCGAGATCTCCCAGTTCAAGACCCAGGAGGCGATGTACCGCGCCAACGACCAGATCATCAAGTCCGACCTGAGGCCCAAGTTCGACTTCAACGCCTCGTACGGCTACCAGGCCAACAAGACGCCCAACCTCTTCCACGAGCCCTACGACACCTGGCGCGTGAACGTCACCATGAAGTTCCCCGTCTTCGACGGGCTGCGATCCTCGGGCAAGCGCGCCCAGAACCGCGCCCAGCTCGAGCAGGTGGCCCAGGCCCGCATCGACAAGGAGCGCGCCATCGCCGTGGAGCGCAGCAGCGCCGAACGCGAGATGCAGAAGGCCCTGGCCTTCCACCAGGCCGCCAAGTCGGCCTACACCGCGGCCCTGGAGGCCCTCCGCACCAGCCGCGAATCCTTCGACCAGGGCCTGATCACCTCCCTGGACCTCCTCCAGGCCGAGCGCGCCGAACGCCAGCAGGAGAGCCAGCGCCGCCGCGCCCAGCTGGGCGTGTGGACCGCGCTCTTCGACTACCGCCGCTCCTGCGGCCTCCCTCCCCTTTGATCGTCCCGGACCCCACGAGGTAACCCATGAGCAGCCCCAGAATCATCGTCTACGCGGTCCTCTCCGCCGTTCTCATCGCCGGGACCATCACCGTCCACCAGTACCGCAAGCGCGCGGAGATCGCCCGCCAGCGCGCAACCAAGCAGGAAGGCCTGGTGCCCGTCACCCTCACGGCGGTGGAGAACCACCCCTTCCGCGGGGCCATCGCCTTCACCGGCACCCTCCTGGCCGTGAACCGCGCCGAGCTCAAGGCCGAGGTTTCCGGCCGGGTCACCCGCGTCATCGTGCAGGAGGGCGACCGCGTCGGCGCCGGCGCCGTGCTTTCCGCCCAGGACGAGGACGACCTCCTCCTGTCGGTGCAGGCCGCCGAGGCCCAGCTGGCCCAGACCCAGGCCCAGGCCCAGCAGGCCAGGCGCGACAACGACCGGGCCCAGAGCCTGCTGGAGAAGCGCAGCGTCACCCGCCAGTCCGCCCAGCAGGCCGAAACCAACTTCAACGCCGCCATGGCCATGGCCCGCGCCGCGGAAAGCAACCTGGGGCTGGCCAAGAGCCGCCTGAGGAAGTCGCGCATCACCTCCCCCTTCGCCGGGGAGGTGGCCCAGCGCCTCATCCAGCCCGGCGAGATGCTCTCGCCCGGCCAGACCGCGTTCACCGTGGTGGACAACCGCAAGCTCGAAATCCAGGCCGACCTGCCCGCCGAGGCCGTGGCCGCGGTCCGGCAGGGCATGAAGGCCTCCTTCCGCATCGCCGGCTTCGACCAGCCCTTCGAGGCCACCCTCACCCAGGTGAGCGGCTCGGTCATGCAGGACGGCCGGACCCTGCGGGTGCGCATGGAGGTGCCGAACACCGACGGCCGCCTCAAGAGCGGCCTGTTCGCGGAGGGCGTGATCCTGGGCGAAGGCGAAATCCAGCGCCCGGCCCTGCCCAGCGCCATCCTCACCGCCGTGGGCCGCGACGCGGACGTCTTCGTGAACGAGAACGGCGTCGCCCGCCGCAGGCGGGT
>MTLE01000566.1_pt1 | contig 144599 bp, 120 predicted proteins | sample 1982461 | NCBI WGS metagenome assembly MTLE01 (sample SAMN05712605, study PRJNA340218) | biofilm metagenome | isolation source: sample SPL anode biofilm adapted to -200 mV | place: USA | collected 2012-02-03
TCAAACTCTTCGTTGTGAAAAGTTTTTCCTATTAATTAGTATTCTTAGCGTTTACTATCCTGACTTAAAAGTGCTGCTATCCTATTATTTTGTTGTTCAACAAAATTGTCTATTTCCCAACTATTCAAAGAACTTTCATCCCATTTTGCTTACCGTTCCAACTAGTGGTTTGGTGAAGCGGGTGCAAAGATACATCCTTTTCGGAAACCTCCAAAAAAAATTCGATTTTTTTCGATTTAATTTTTGGGAGATTGTCTCATGGTGGAGACTGTTTTTTGCATCAGTATTCAGAGAACTTTTTTCGCTGAAAGCGGATGCAAATATATGGCAAGAGACCTTTCCTACCAAATGTTTTTAGAGAAATTAACGAGTTTTTTTTTGTGGCTAAAACAATAAATTGACAATCAAATGATTTTAGCGGAAACCCCCGAAGGTCCTTTGGCGATTACAACAATATTAATGATATTTACACCCGGTATTACACCTTAGTTATATAGGTAAATCTATCTTATCACAACTTAAATTGCTAAAGATGCCTGAAAAACTAGTTATCATTCCAACTTACAATGAAAAGGAGAACGCAGAAAACATTATTAGAAAGGTATTCTCGCTCGATGGAGATTTTCACACACTAATAATAGACGATGGTTCCCCCGACGGAACTGCACAGATAGTAAAAAAACTACAGGACGAATTTTCAGGTAAACTTCACCTGGTAGAAAGGGCAGGGAAATTAGGTCTGGGAACGGCATACATTGCTGGATTTAAATGGGCCGTTGAACATGATTATGAGTTTGTGTTTGAAATGGACGCCGACTTTTCACACAACCCTGATGATTTACTTCGCCTATACTCAGCTTGCAAAGAGGGAGCCGACATTGCCATTGGCTCGAGATATAAGACGGGTGTGAATGTGGTAAACTGGCCTATGTCCCGAGTGCTAATGTCCTATTATGCCTCTGCCTACGTAAGGATTGTAACGGGCATGAATATTAGGGATACCACCGCTGGCTTCAAATGCTATACAAATAGAGTATTGAAAGCCATTGACTTCGATAAGATTAAAATGAAAGGGTACGGCTTCCAAGTTGAGATGAAATTCACAGCATGGAAGTTAGGTTTTAGCATTGTAGAGGTGCCTATAATCTTTACCGACAGAAAAATTGGTGCATCAAAGATGAGCGGAGGAATTTTCGGAGAAGCGTTTTGGGGTGTTATAAAGCTAAAGGTGGGTAGCTGGTTTAAAACCTACACCCGAAAGGAGTAAAAACACTAACAAATGGTGATATGGGAAACTTATGGCTAAAAAATGCACTGGTTGTAAACGAGGGTGAGAAACAACAGCTAGATATCCTTATTAAAGGGGATGTAATTGCAGCAATAAAACCTTCGAGCCCATATCCCTACAACGATTCTATCGATAAAATTGACCTAACAGGTAAACTTCTGATACCCGGAGTAATTGACGATCAGGTACATCTTAGAGAACCCGGCCTCACTCACAAGGAAACAATAAGAGGTGGTTCGCTTGCCGCGGCGGCTGGTGGAGTAACCTCCTTTATGGAGATGCCAAATACCAAACCGCCTACAACCAACCTTGATGAACTTCAAAAGAAGTTTGAAATCGCCTCCAGAGACTCCTTAGTGAACTACTCCTTCTACTTTGGGGCAACCAATGACAACTCTAGAATAGTTGGCAATCTCGACCCTAAAAATGTATGCGGGGTGAAAGTGTTCATGGGCTCATCAACGGGTAATATGCTGGTAGATGATTCTAAAACGCTAAGTGCGATTTTTGCCGAATCACCCATACTGGTGGCAACACATTGCGAGGAGGAATCCATTATCCAGAATAACTTGCAGCGCTTTCGAGACAAGTATGGAGAGGACATTCCCTTTTCTTTTCACCCACAAATTCGGTCGCACGAAGCTTGCCTTAGGTCGAGCGACAAGGCCGTTGCCCTAGCCACCAAGTATGGTACACGGCTCCATGTGCTTCACCTCTCCACGGCCGAAGAGCTAGCGCTTTTCACCAATGGTAAGCTGGGAGAGAAAAAGATAACCGCAGAAGCATGTGTTCACCATTTATGGTTTAACGATACCTACTACGATACTCTTGGTTCTAAAATAAAGTGGAATCCTGCCATTAAAGGAGAATCTGACAGACGCGCCCTAATCCAAGGCCTGATCGATGGGAGGTTGGACATTGTTGCAACGGACCATGCACCTCATACTCTTGCAGAAAAGAACCAAGGCTACTTCCAAGCGCCTTCGGGTGGTCCTCTCCTCCAGCATTCCTTGGTTGCAATGCTAGAACTGGTTCGACAAGGATATTTCACGCTGGAGCAGGTTGTGGAGAAGATGTGCCATAACCCAGCAATTACGTTTCAGATTGCCAACAGAGGATTTATTAGGGAAGGTTACTTCGCTGACTTGGCTATTATAGATCTCGACTCTCCGTGGACCGTACAGCCACAAAACTTAGTATACAAGTGTGGCTGGTCGCCATTTGAAGGAACAACCTTTGGAAGTAAGGTAACGCATACCTTTGTTAATGGTAAGCTTGTTTATCAAGACGGCAACTACTTCCATCTAGAGAATACTCCAGGCGTGGCTCTTACCTTCAATCGCTAGAGTGACAGCCCCTGATAAGTTCCGGTATCCACTAAAATCCTTAGGGTTCGTCTAGTCTTTTGCAACATGTAAACTTTTCTACCAGAGGTAACCGTTTCGGCCTCCCTTTCTCGATAGTTTCGAATTGTAAAAAGTTCCAGATTTTCGTTGTATAGCACGTTAAACCTAGCCTTGAGCTCTGCCAGCGCTGGTTGGATGTAGCGCATAACACCATCTACGGTAATAGAAATGCTGATGGCAGAGTTCTGTATCATATTAATTTTCACCCTATTTCTCGACAGCACCATAAATACCTCGCTTAGGCTCTCCTCCAGCATAAACGACAAATCCTTGGGGCGAATTGTTATGAGCACCTGATTTTGCTTAAGCACATAAACTGGGACATCCCCCGATGAAGCATTGGCGTCGATCAGCGTTCCCGCTGCTGCAGGGTTAATAAACGATTTAACCAAAAGGGGGATACCAAGATTTTGAAGCGGCTTGATTGTTTTTGGGTGTATTATCTGGGCTCCAAAATAGGATAACTCCACGGCCTCCTGATAGGAAACAGAGGGCAGCTGAATCGTATTGCTAAACTGCTTAGGATCGGCATTTAAAATACCAGGAACATCTTTCCATATGGTAACAGAATCGGCCTTGGTAATGTTTGCAAGTACTGCAGCAGTGTAGTCGGATCCCTCCCTTCCCAAGGTTGTGCTATATCCCTCGGCGTTACCACCAATAAATCCTTGAATAAGAAAAATCCGTTTGTTGTCGCTTAATGCTGGTTGTAATCTAGCTGCCGTTTCTTCAAAATTAACACCGGCCTCCCGGTAGTTGCTATCGGTAACCAACAATCTGCGTGCATCTAGCCAGCCAATGCTGTCGTTCTCCTGCTTCAAATAGGTATATACAATGGTAGTAGAAAGAATCTCACCATAAGAAACCAGCTGATCGTAGCAAAAATCATAGGATCCCTTAAGACGACCGCTAATAAGAGAACGGATTTCAGCAAACAGCGGTGATAAAATTGTTTCGGCCGTTGACCGGGTGAGCAGCTCGGTAGCAATCGCAATGTGCTCCTGCTCTATTTTGAGCAACTGCTCCTCCTGCACTACGCTACTTTCAAAATACATATTCAAAAGCGTCTCCAGCGCATTGGTGGTTTTTCCCAGCGCGGAAACCACCACAATTAACCTATCAGGACAGACACTAACAATGCTCCTTAAATTCCTAATTCCCTCAGCAGAACGAACGGAGGCACCGCCAAACTTGTAAACTTTCATACTCAAAATTAATTATCAAGGTCGGATAGTCCATCTCTTCATTGGCTTGATAACATTCACAGCAGTAATAGCCAGTCACTCTTTCCCATGGCAAAACGCCCTGCGGACATCTTATGGAACCGGTTGACTCGGTTTACCCGATTTAGCCTTTGAAAAACAAATTTGCTTCATCATCAACCAATGCTGTTCGAGATAACTATCAGGTATTCTGAAGTGTTAAACTGTTTTAAAACACAGGTAAAGTTGCAATAATTTCTCTGTTTTTTTTCATTCCAGCTCAAAATAACTACCTTTAGCTCACTTTTGAATCCAGCCCGTATCACAATATGAAAGGATATAAAATAAAGACGCTTACCGAGTTCATTATTGAACGGCAGGCCGATTTTCCCTATGCGAAGGGAGAACTTACACGGCTTCTTTACCACACCGGTCTTGCCGCCAAAATTGTAAACAAGAAGGTAAACAAGGCGGGACTTGTAGACATTCTTGGCGAGGCTGGAGACATCAACGTTCAAGGTGAGGAGCAGAAAAAACTCGATGTATTTGCCAACGACCAATTCATAGCCACCCTGCGCTCCAGCGGTGAATGCTGTGGAATTGCCTCTGAGGAAAATCAGGAAATTATTACCTTCGACGATGATTTGGCAAGAGACGGCAACTATATCTTTTGCATGGATCCCTTGGACGGATCCTCCAACATTGACGTCAACGTGTCCATTGGAACCATTTTCTCCATTTATCGCCGATTGAGCCCTCGCGGGGAGCGAGCCACGTTGGACGACTTTCTGCAAACGGGCACAAAGCAAATTGCAGCAGGATACATTATCTACGGCTCCTCTACCATGATGGTATACACCACAGGCAGAGGAGTTTTCGGTTTTACGCTAGACCCTTCCATAGGAGAGTTTTGCCTTAGCCATTACGACATTAAGACCCCTGCTGACGGAAGCATATACTCTATTAACGAAGGGAATGAGTCGGAATTTCCTAGTGGAGTTGCCAACTATGTAAACTACTGCAAAGAGAAGGATAAGGAAAATGGCAGACCTTATGCTGCACGCTATATTGGCTCATTAGTAGCCGACTTCCACCGAAATTTGCTAAAAGGTGGAATATTTATCTACCCTCCCACTCAAAAAGCTCCAGAAGGGAAGCTGAGGCTACTGTACGAATGCAACCCCATTGCCTTTCTTGCAGAACAAGCCGGAGGAAAAGCAACAACTGGCAACCAGCGAATTTTGGAAATCAAGCCACACTCTTTACACCAGCGAGTTCCATTTGTCACGGGATCGCTTAATATGGTGAATAAGGCCATGGAATTCATGAATGCTGAACCAAAGTGAGCCGATTTTTCAGGGCAGTTATTTAGACTACCACTAACATAAAGCTGCAATCAATGTCGCAGAGCGGTTTTACTTCGCTATTTTCGAAAAGCAGCGCGATTCAAGAGCTGGCAAGAGCATCTGCCGGTGAGAACTCCCGTATTTTGCTATCAAGCCTTCCGGGGTCTGCCCTGGCTCTTGCTGCTGCGCTAACCCTTTCCAAGAGCAACTACCTGTTTTTACTTGGGGATAAAGAGGAGGCCGCTTATCTATACAACGATCTAAGTAACCTGCTTGTAGACGAGGATATCCTTTTCTTCCCCTCCAGCTACAAGCGTTCCATACAGTACGGCCATTCTGATCCATCTGGGATAATCCAGCGAACTGGAGTTTTAAGCCGTATGAAGCTTTCACAAAAAGAGGCCAACGGCTCACGTCTTATCATTGTATCATACCCAGAAGCTCTTTCCGAAAAAATTCCTGCGCAAGAACAAATGGATAAGAATACGCTTGTGCTCTCCGTTGGGGAGAAGATATCCATTACATTCACGGTTGAAGTGCTTCAAGAATATGGATTTGAGCGGGTTGATTTTGTTTTTGAACCTGGACAATACTCCGTACGCGGAGGCATTGTGGATGTTTTTTCCTACTCCAATAACCGACCTTACCGTATCGACTATTTCGGCGACGAGGTAGAATCCATCCGGGAGTTCGACATTGAATCGCAGCTTTCCAGCAGCAAGGTGAACAAAATAGCCATTGTACCTCACGTAAGCGCAGAGCTAGATGGCGAAAAAATGGTATCTCTCCTGAGTTACCTAGGCAGTAACACCCAAATTTGGTTGAAGGATGGAGCCCTATTCAAGGAACGAGTTGCATCGCTTTACCAGCTGACAGAGGAATCGAGAGAACCAGGTGAGGATAATCCAGGATGGCGACACAAAAGTGGCGTATTGATTACTGAAAAAGAGTTTGCCTCTGTAATTGCCAAAAGTTCATTAGTAGAGTTTGGTCAGCACCCAATTTACAGAGATGGGGTAACCATACACTTTAACATGGCTCCACAGCCATCATTCAACAAGAACTTTGAACTACTGGCCAAGAATTTAGAGGAATCGACTCAGAATGGATACATTACCTATATCCTGTCGGACAATGAAAACCAAACCCTGCGCCTAAAGGAGGTTATTGCTCAGACTTGTAAAGAGCCTGTGACGGTGGAATTTATAAAGGTAAATATTCACGAAGGATTTATCGACAAGGAGCTGAAGGTGGCGTGCTACACCGACCACCAGCTATTTGAACGCTACCATCGGTTTAGAATAAAAGGAGAGTATAACCGCAGTGAGGCACTCACAATTCAGGAAATCAATAATCTGCAACCGGGGGACTACGTGGTGCATATTGACCACGGAATTGGAACCTTTGCCGGACTGGTAAGAACCAATGAAAATGGGCGTATTCAGGAGGCCGTAAGGTTAGTTTACCGCGACAACGACGTATTGCTCGTAAACATTCATAACCTTCATAGAATATCGAAGTTTAGAGGCAAAGATGGTGAACCTCCCAAAATTAACAAACTGGGCACTGGCGCCTGGCAGAAGCTAAAGCAGGCCACCAAGAAAAAGGTTAAGGATATAGCCAAAGACCTCATTGCGTTGTACGCAAAACGGAAAGCACAGCATGGATTTGCCTTCTCACCAGACACCTATATGCAGCAGGAGTTGGAAGCCTCATTCATATATGAGGATACTCCCGATCAACTAAAGACGACTAAAACCGTCAAAGAGGATATGGAACAGCCCATTCCCATGGATAGGCTTGTATGTGGCGATGTTGGTTTTGGAAAGACAGAAATAGCTATTCGCGCAGCTTTTAAAGCAGTGGCCGACAGCAAGCAAGTTGCCATATTGGTGCCAACAACCATTCTTGCCCTGCAACACTACAAAACATTCAAGAACAGGTTGGCTGATTTTCCATGCAAAATTGACTACGTGAGCCGATTAAGGTCAGCAAAGGAACAGAAGGCAACTCTTGAGGAGGTTGCCAGCGGCAAGGTAGACATCATCATTGGCACACATAAACTGCTTGGGAAGGAGATTAAATTTAAAGACCTCGGGCTACTGGTAATTGACGAGGAGCAGAAATTTGGAGTCAGCGCAAAGGAGAAGTTACGCCAGCTCAAGGAAAGTGTGGATACCCTCACATTAACGGCAACTCCAATACCACGGACATTGCAGTTTTCACTCATGGGAGCCCGCGACCTTTCCACAATCTCTACTCCTCCACCCAATAGGTATCCAATTGCTACCGAACTGCACATATTCAACGAGAATATTATTCGCGATGCCATTAACTACGAACTGGACCGTGGAGGTCAGGTCTTCTTCCTTCACAATCGCGTTGCAAACATTCATGAGATTGAGAACTACATTAAGCGCATTTGTCCCACTGTAAAAACGGTGGCTGCCCATGGCCAAATGGAGGGAGCCCTTTTAGAAAAGACAATGCTTGCCTTTATTGAGGGTGAATACGATGTGCTCGTTTCCACCACAATTATAGAGGCCGGGCTAGATATACCCAATGCAAACACCATTATTATCAACAATGCCCACATGCATGGTCTGAGCGATTTACACCAGCTGCGAGGTAGGGTGGGTAGAACTAATCGAAAAGCCTTTTGCTACCTTCTGGCCCCACCGCCAGCAAGCCTGACCGCTGAGGCACGCCGACGGCTAAAAGCCATTGAGGAATTTTCGGATTTAGGTAGTGGATTCAACATAGCCATGCAGGATCTTGAGATACGTGGAGCAGGGAATCTCTTAGGTGGAGAGCAAAGCGGCTTCATTGCCGATATTGGCTTTGAGACCTATCACAAGATTCTGAACGAGGCTATTCAGGAGATGAAGGAAGATGAGTTCAAGGATCTCTTTAAAGAGGAGATGGAAAAGCAGCTGGTAGAGGGAACACACAACTTTGTTCAAGATTGTCACATCGAAACTGACATGGACATTATGCTCCCCGACAGCTATATAGGAAGCACCACCGAAAAGATCAACCTTTACCGAGAGCTCGATAGCTTGCAAGACGACGCGGCCGTGCAGAAATTTGAGGCCATGCTAAACGACCGCTTTGGAACTCCTCCGGCACAGGTGAGTGAGCTGCTAAACGTTGTCCGCTTAAGATGGAATGCCATGAGACTTGGTTTTGAAAAGGTCGTTTTGAAAAACGGCTTCATGGTAGCCAACTTCATAGGTAATCAGATGTCCCCCTTCTACACTTCTAAGGCATTTGCAAATACCATGACCTATGTGCAGCACAACTCCCGAAGATTTAAGATGAAGGAGACAACCAGTAAGCTCTCTCTCGTGGTTGAGAATACTAGATCGGTGGAAGAGGCTCTTGCTCTTACGAATAAAATGCTGGAGGCAATCCATTCGGAAACAACAACCACCAATAACACATCACAAACAAAGAAGCAATGAACCTAGTTGTAGATTTTGGCAACACCAGGGCAAAGGCCGCCACCTACAAAAGCGGAACCGTTGTTGAGCAGTTAGCCGTTGGGTATGAAGATGCAGGTTTGCTTGTTCGCTGGATAGAGGGTCGCGCGCCCTATGCTGGCGTAATTGTTTCGTCGGTGAAGGATCTTGCCGATCCTGCTATTCGTTTACTTGTTGGCGCTCTCCCAGAAAAAACCATTTTCCTATCGCACACCACTCCCATCCCCCTGAAGAATTGCTATGCAACACCAGAAACGCTTGGGAACGATAGACTGGCTGCAGCAGTGGCAGCCCACCATCTATTCCCAAATAAGAATGTGCTGGTTATTGATATTGGCACCGCAATAACCTATGACCTTACAAGCAGCAAAGGAGAATTCCTTGGAGGAAATATCTCCCCTGGTGCTGCCCTAAGGATAAAAGCACTTCATACTTTTACCTCTAATCTTCCTCTTGTAGAGGCAAACTTTTGCCCTCCTCTTATCGGTAGAAATACAGTGGAGGCTATCCAAAGTGGAATTTATCAAGGGATCCTTGCCGAAATAAATGGGTTTGTTGATCATCTTAAGGAAGAAGTTGACGGTTTAGTGGTTATTTTGACTGGAGGAGATGCAAACTATTTTGTAGAAAATTTGAAAAATCCCATCTTTGTCAACCTCAATATTGTAATTGACGGATTAAACTCTATTTTAGAATATAATAAGAATGCGAGAAACTACTAAAGTAAATGCTACTCCAGCTTTTTCAACTGGAGTAGACTGCGCAGCTTATTTACAAAATAGCAGCAGCTATGCTTGTCGGTTTCGCTCAAATATTGGGCAAGAGACGGCCTGTGTTGACTCTGTCATATTTGACAACAGCAAGCAAAGTATCGTTGTGCATACTGCAGACATTTTGAACCGTGCAACTTCAGCCAAGATTTGTGGCGCGATAAGTCATACTCGATATCTCCACTTTACCTACAGTAATTGTAAAGAAATGGGAATTGACCCAAAACTCCCTGAGGGAAGCATTGCCATAACAAAATTTAACAACAAGGGCATAACTTTTGGAATACCTCTTGCGTTTAAGAACTCGAAATCAACATGTAACGTTTCGCAAAAGGCTGCAAAATTTGAGACAAAAAACGGTAGTCGACTTTTTGAGCGTTTTAGCTATAGCTCAAATGGTCTGCTTTTGTGCACCCATTGATTATAACCTAATTAGTATTTAACCGCCAAATATTATTACAATGAAAACGAAAAAGCTAATTTTTATCTTATTTGCTTTAATGCTACCATTGTTGGCTGGGGCTCAGATGAATATTAAAGATCCTAAAGATCCCAAATACGGCATTGATAGCACCACCCGCGTAAACTGCTTGATTAATCTTTCCCTATATGGAGAGTTCGTAAAGCAGGGTAACTTCCATGATGCCAGAAAACCATGGGTTAAGGTGTTTACGCAATGCCCCGCCGCTAGTTTGAATACCTATATCAACGGAGCGAAAATTTACAAAGACTTTATAGACAACGCATCTGATCCTGCTTTAAAAAAGCAATACCTTGATACGCTGATGCTAATCTATGAAAAACGTATCGAACTTTTTGGTCGTAGGGGGTATGTGCTTGGAAGAAAAGCCATGGACTACATCAGGTATTATCCCGATAGCTTAGACGCTGCATACAAAATGTTGAGCGAGTCCGTAGCACTTCAACAAGGAAAGTCAGAAGAAATTATTCTGGCAATCCGCTTTCAGGTAGCGCTTCAGCTCTATGCAAAAAAAGAGCTTACAGCCAATGACATTCTAAATATGTATACCGAAAGCGAAGGCTACCTAACCAACCAACTTGCGGCTAAGCCTGACGACCAAGCAATTAAGAATGTGAAAGATGCAATTGAACAACAGTTTGCTTCGAGCGACGTTGCCTCCTGCGACAATCTGGTTAACCTCTTTGGCCCTAAATTTAAGGCAACTCCAGACGATTTAGACCAGAACAAGAAAATTGTGGCAATGCTGGCTGCAAAGAGCTGCAAGGATCCACTCTTCTACGATGCCAGTGAAAAGGTATATGCCGCTGAACCATCAGCCTCTGCAGCATTTGAACTTGGAAAGCTTTTTGAAACCAAGGGAGACTATACAAAGGCCACCCAGTACTACAAGGAAGCTATCGACAAGCAAACTGATGCTAAGGAGAAATCGAAGTACTATGTAGTTCTTGGCGTTCTTTACAACAGAGAACTCAACGACAAGCCTGCCGCTAAGGGTTTTGCCTATGATGCCATTAAGGCAGATGCCACCAACGGAGTAGCCTACCTTCTCCTTGGAAACATTTACGCTGGCGTTAAAAACTGCGGTGATGATGATTTTGCAAAAGCTGCAATCTACTGGCTTGTGGTAGACAAGTATAATAAAGCAAAGCAGGTTGACCCATCGCTTACCGATGAAGCCAATAAGCTAATTGAAACCTACAGCCAATACTTCCCGCGTAAGGAGGACGTATTCTTCCACGGTCTCGCTGCTGGCCAACAATACACCGTTGGGTGCTGGATAAACGAAACAACTACTGTTAGATAATTACCTTATTTATCTTTAGTGAAAAGATTTATAATTCATTTTTTGAAGGTTGCAGCCTTTTTTGGGGCTGCTTCCTTCATTTTTTCCTGTACCAACGATTTGGACGTGGTTAAGTCACTCAACGTAGATGAGAGTCAACCTACCCAAACAGGTAAAAACATTACCACCTTATACTCCGAAGGAGGAAAAATCAAAGTAAAAATGGTTAGCCCTGTTCTTCAACGATTTGAGAACGCAGAGGATCCGAAAACCATTTTCCCCCAAGGTCTTGAAATATTCTTCTACGACCAGAACAACAAAATTTCATCATCCCTCGTCTGCAAATACGCCATCTACTACGAACCTAAAAAGTTATGGGAGGCGCGTAACAATGTGGTTGGGAAAAACACAAAAGGAGAAACCCTCAATACTGAAAGGCTTTTCTGGAATGAAAAAACGCGCAGAATATATTCCAATGACTACACCACCGTTAAAAGTGTAGATGGAAGTATTTACCGTGGTAAAAAATTTGAATCAGACGACCACTTCGAAAACTACACGCTCTCCGGTTTCTCTGGAGACATAAATATTAAAGATGAATAACAAGATTGGAAAGATAATACTAGTTCTGTGGCTAGTATTGGCTACTGGCTGCTTCGTGTTTGGTGGATACCAAACCATCGTGTCCGGTTTTGGTAAAAGCTACATGTTTTATATCTTAGGCATCATTTCAATTATTATGTTCTATATTCGGCGCACAATAATGAAAAAAGTGTCAAAGTAAAGGATGGAAAGCATGTGGGGTCAAATTGTGGTAATTCTCTTTTCCCTGTTCTTTAGTGCCTTCTTTTCTGGTATTGAAATTGCTTTTATTTCAGCAAACCGGTTAAAGCTGGAGTTGGATAGGAAGAAGGGGGCTCTTGGCGCCAGAATTATTGAACTTTTTGCCAGACATCCCGGCCAATTCATTGCAACCATGCTGGTTGGCAACAACATTGCATTGGTCGTTTATGGTATCGAGATGGCCAATGTGCTAGAACCGCTCCTCCAAATTTACGTTACATCCGAGGCTGCACTTCTGACGATCAAAACCATCCTCTCCACCATCGTTATTCTTTTTACGGCCGAATTTCTACCCAAAGCACTCTTCCGGCTCAATCCCAATGGTGTTCTAACCTTTTTTTCCTTCCCCATTACCATTCTTTACATTCTCTTCTACCCGCTGGCGAAGCTTTCTACCACCATCTCCCTCTTTATTCTTCGGCTATTTTTTAGGGTAAGAATTCACGACACCAAGCACAAAAGGTTATTCGACAAAATTGAACTCTCCGATCTCATCAGCGAAACCTCCTCGAAGAAGACCGAGGAGAGTAGCCATGAGCAACACGACATTAAAATATTTAAGAATGCACTAGGGTTTCAAGACCTAAAAGTGCGGGAGTGCATGATTCCCAGAACCGAAATTGAGGGGGTGGACCTTGCTGCAGACCTAGAGGAGATCCGTAGCGCATTTATCCGAACGAACTTCTCTCGGCTGTTGGTATTTCAGGAATCACGCGATAACATTATTGGATACCTCAACTCCAAGGACCTCTTTCATAACCCGGAGAGCATTGAAAAAATGTTAAAGGCGGTGGATTTTATCCCCGAAACAATGCCAGCACACAAGCTGCTTACCAACCTAATAAAGTCGCACCAAAATCTGGCTATTGTGGTGGATGAATTTGGTGGGACAGCTGGCATGGTGACCCTGGAGGATCTCATGGAGGAGATTTTTGGAGAGATTGAGGATGAGCACGACTCCGATGATTTGGTCGAAAAGAAGCTAAGTGACAGCCAATTTGTATTCTCCGGCCGATTGGAGGTGGACTACCTCAACGAAACCTACCAGCTCAAAATTCCCGAGACTGATGAATACGAAACTATTGCAGGATTCCTCATTTTTCAAAACGAAAGCATACCGGCCCAGGGAGAAACAATAAACATTGACCGATTCCGGGTTAAAGTTCTCAAGATGTCGGGGACACGAATCGACCTAGTTCACCTAACCTTGCTTGAAGAGCCGTAGGAAAAAAGGCCGTCAATGGTAGTCTAAGCTCCAAATGCCATACAAACAGCTCTTTTTTTTGCCCTAAATGAAAAGGCAAAAATGAAAATTGCTATATTCGTAACCTCATATTTTGAAAGTAAATCATAAATTATAAGCTAAATGGCTACACTAGAAAAACTCAGGAACAAAGCTGGCGTGCTCGTTGCCTCAGTTATTGGTCTTTCTCTTCTCGCATTTATCCTTGGTGACTTTTTAAGTTCAGGAAAAGCGCTGTTCTCCAAACAAGACAACATGGTTGGTCAAATTGCTGGAGAAAACATTTCCTACCAAGATTACATGGCTTTGGTTACCCAGTTTGAAGAAAATCAAAAGGCCAACACCAAGCAAACCAGCGTACCCGAAGCTCAAATGGAGCAACTTCGTGATTATGCCTGGAAATTCTTGGTAGACAAGTATACTATTGAAAAGGAGATTGCAAAAGTTGGTGTTACCATCTCCCCCGAAGAGCTGTTTGACCTAGTTCAGGGAAAGAATCCATCACCGCTCGTAAGCCAATATTTCACCAATCCCAAAACTGGTGAGTTCGACAGAAATGCAGTACTCAACTTCTTGAAGAACATGGAGTCCAATCCACAGGCAAAGCAGGCGTGGTTGGCCCTTGAACAGGAAATTATTAAATCACAGCTTGAAAACAAATACCAAACCCTTATCTCCAAGGGTATGTATATTACAACCCTTCAAGCAAAGGAAGCTACGGATGATTTGAACCATAAAGTTTCTTTTTCTTACGTTGGCAAGCCCTACAGCTCAATCCCCGATTCAACAATTACCGTTTCGGAAAGTGAGATTAAGGATTACTACGAATCACATGAGAGTGCATACCAGCAAACGGCATCAAGAGATATTGATTACATAGTTTTTCCAATTGTTCCATCACAGGATGACTATGCTAAGGCAAAGGAGTTGGTTGATAAGCTCACCCCCGAGTTTAAGGCTTCTACAGATCCACAGCAGTTTGTAACCCTTAACTCCCAAAAGGACGTTGACGAACATTTCTATAAACCATCTGAGTTGGATAGCCAAGTTGCAGATTTTGTTAAAACTGCAAAGAAGGAGGATATGCTCGGCCCCATTTTTGAAAACGATACCTACAAATTCTATCGCCTAGTAGACTCAAAAATGATTCCTGACTCCGTAAAGGCACGTCAAATTGTTATTCGACCAGACCAGAATACACAGGAGGCATACAACAGTGCAAAATCACTTGCCGATAGCCTTACAACCGTAATTAAAAAGGGTGGTAACTTTGGAGACCTAGCCAGAAAATACTCTGCCGATGAAAGAACCTCCGCTAATGGTGGTGAAATTGGATGGTTTAAAGAGATTGAAAATAACCCTATCGTTACCGCTTGCTTTAATGGCAAGAAAGGTGAGGTTGTTTCCGTTGAAGCCCAAGATGGAATTCATATTCTTCAAATTGAGGATAAGGGTCCTGAGGTTAAAAAATACCAGCTAGCAACGGTTGAAATTGATGTTTCACCAAGTAACCGCACCTACCAGAATATCTACTCCGATGCCAGCAAGTTCGTTGCCGAGTATAACTCGATGGACAAGTTTGAAAAAGCAAGCAACGATGCAAAATATGCCAAGCAAAAACGTGTAGCCAATAACCTTAAGGAAAACGATAAGACCATTGCAGGGCTTCAAAAACCAAGAGAAATTATTCGTTGGGCCTTTAAGTCAAGCAAGGGTGATGTATCGCCTGTATTTGAACTAGGTGACCAGTTTGTTGTTGCAACGCTCACGGCAGTTAGAGAAGATGGAACTGCTCCACTTGAGTCGGTGAAGAATGAAATTGAATACCAAGTTAAGAAGGAAAAGAAGGGTGATATTATTGCCAAAGAGATGACCGAAGCGGCCAATGGAGTAAGCAGCATTGATGCACTGGCTTCAAAGCTTAACCTTACACCAAATGATGCAGCCAACATATCCTTCTCATCCTACATTGTTCCAGGTGCAGGAATTGAGCCCAAGCTCATTGCTGCCGCCAGCATAGCCCAAAAGGATCAAATGTCAAAGCCTGTGATTGGTGCCAATGCCGTTTACATGTTCAAGATTAACGAGGTAACCAACGATTCCACCATGACCGTTAAGGATGCTCAACAGCGGTTAATGATGATGTTTGGAAACTTTGCTTACAGGTCAGCATCGCAAGCCATTGAAACTGCTGCCAAAATAAAAGACAAGCGTTCGAAATTCTTCTAGTCGATACCAATAGGAAAAAGAAAAAGGGACCGTGTAGGTCCCTTTTTCTTTTTTATCACTGAAGAGAGAGATGCTTGGCTAGGAAAGAAGTTTCTTAACAAGCTCCGAAATGGCCTTACCTTCAGCCTTTCCTGCCAACTCCTTGCTGGCAACGCCCATAACTTTACCCATATCCTTTGCCGTTTGAGCACCAACTCGGCTAACAATCTCCTTAATAACCTTTTCTAGCTCTTCGGGAGACATTTGAGCTGGGAGAAATTCTTCAATAACCTTTGCCTCAAACAACTCCTTGTCCGCTAACTCGGGGCGATTTTGCTGAATATATATTTCGGCAGATTCCTTCCGCTGCTTCACCTGTTTTTGCAACATTTTCAGCTCGTCATCAGGGGTAATAGTATAGTGAATTCCCTTTTCGGTTTTAAGCAATATTATCCCGTTTTTTACTGCACGTAAAGCCTCCAGCCGCTCTTTCTGCTTTGCCAGCATGGCCTCCTTAATGGCTTGATTGATTGTTTCCTCTAAGCTCATAGCATTTATGTTTAGTCAACGTTATCGTGAAGGTATGAATTGTTTGGTTTCAAGGGTAGCTCATCATCCTCAGAAAGCGTAAACTTTGAAACCGATTCTGTTTTGGAGTACTCCTTATCCTCTAAAATCACGTTTTTTCTTACATAGGCAGGCTCCTTTTCCACCTGCTCAACGGAAAGCTCCGACTTGTGAATTGGACCGCCAGAGGCCTTTAGTACGGGACGAGGTTTCTCAGTATCAGCAAGAAAATCATCGGTAACAGTTTTCACCACAAATCCGTCATCATCAAATGCCTCATTGATAGTGTCAAAATCCAAGGCAACTTGCCGAAAGCTCTCCTTACCAAACGTGATGGTAGTTCCCACCTTTGGCTCGGTCAAGGTATGGTTCTCCCCTTCCAGCGATACCACATCCACCTTTTTGGGCTGACGGGTATATAGCTCTGGAATACTGCTTGTGGCAAAGCCTGTAGCAATAATGGTTACATTCACCTCGTCGTGTAGCTTCGTATCCACACCATTTCCCCAGATAAGGTCAAGGTCATTGCCTGCAGAACCTTGAATATACTCGGTAATTTGGCTTATTTCGTCCATGGTTACCTCCTGAGTACCGGAGGTAATGTTCAGGAGGATATTTCTAGCACCTGAAATATCGTTATTGTTAAGCAATGGTGATGCCAACGCAGCCTCAATTGCTCTTACAGCCCTATTCTCCCCTGATGCGCGTCCAGAGCCCATAATGGCCACTCCAGAGTTTGTCATTATGGTTTGAACATCGGCAAAGTCCACGTTGATATACCCGCTCACGGTGATAATTTCGGCAATACCCTTTGCCCCAACTGTCAGCACATCATCAGCCTTGGAAAAGGCCGCTGAAACAGGTAAATCGCCGTATATCTCCCGTATCTTCTCGTTATTGATCACCAGAAGGGAGTCAACATTTTGCTGAATTTCGGCAATGCCATCCAGCGCTTGGGCAATCCTACGCTTACCCTCAAAACGGAAAGGGATGGTAACAATGGCAACGGTAAGAATGCCCATATCCTTTGCTGCTTTGGCAATGATTGGGGCAGCGCCAGTTCCGGTACCTCCTCCCATACCTGCAGTAATAAATACCATTTTTGTATGGTCGGAAAGCACATTTACTATGCTTTCCAAATTCTCGATGGCAGCCTGCTTTCCAACGTCGGGCTTATTGCCTGCGCCCAACCCTTGAGTCAGGCTCTCTCCCAGCTGAATTTTGATGGGAATAGGGCTTATGGCTAAGGCCTGTGCATCGGTGTTGCACACCACAAAATCCACATCCTTTATTCCCTGCCGAAACATGTGGTTAACGGCATTGCTTCCACCACCTCCAACGCCAATTACTTTAATGATTGACGGACCTGACGGTGCAAGATCGAAATTGATTAAGTCCTCAGCCATATCTTTACCTTTTTAAATTTTCAATCAATGTAGCAATTACATTTCCGAGTCATTCTCCTCGAAAATCTCAGTAAACCTTTTCTTCATGCTATCCAAAAGACCAACCTTCTTGGATTGAGATCGACCACTCTTCCCCTCGGCACTAGCAATCACCTTTTCTTCCTCAACTTCGGGTTTCCGTGATGGCTGCTCTACTGCAGGCGTCTCTTCTTCAAAACGTGGATTCTCGCCATAGTGTTCAAAGCCCTTTAGCACCAATCCAACGCCTGTGGAGAATAAGGGTTGATTAATCTCCTCCCCGGAGTCGGCAGAGAGATGCTCGTTGGGTTTACCAATGCGAACATCCATACCAGTTTTGAACTTAATGAGCTGTGGTAAATGGCGCAGCAAAGCACCGCCACCGGTGATAACAACACCAGCGCTTAGCTTATCGGCAACACCACTGCTCTCAATCTCAAACATTACGGCATCGATAATCTCCTCCATCCGGCTCTGTATAATGTAAGCAAGCGTTCGGAAGCTGATCTCCTTAGGCTCTCTGCCACTAATGCCCGGTATGGATACAATTTTATCCTCGGGCGCAAGGTCGCCAAGCGCAGACCCAAACTGAACCTTCAGCGCTTCGGCCTGACGGAGCAGAATGGAGCAACCCTCTTTGATGTCGTTGGTAATTACATTACCTCCAAACGGAATAACGGCCGTGTGTCGAACAACTCCGTCGTAGTACACCGCAAGATCGGTGGTACCACCACCAATATCCACCAGTGCAACACCGGCCTCCATTTCATCTTCGGTAAGCACCGCCGCTGCGGAAGCCAATGGCTCAAGAATAAGCTCCCGAACCTTAAGCCCTACGCGGTTAATACACTTCTCAATATTCTTTGCAGAGGCTATTTGGCCAATGACAATATGGAAGTTTGCCTCCAGGCGACGCCCAGTCATTCCCACCGGATTTTTCACACCCGACTCGTTGTCCACAATGAAGCTCTGTGGAATAACGTGGATAATCTCCTCACCTGCATCAAGCGGAATCTTGTGCATGTCGCGGATTAGCGCCTGTATATCCTCCTTAACTATTTCATTTTCGAGCGAATCGCGGTTGATGTAGCCACGGTTTCGTATGCTTTTTATATGCTGACCAGCAATACCCACAAATACTTCGTCGAAAATGATCCCCGACTTCATTTGAACCTCCTCCACGGTTTGCTGAATGGCATTTACTGTTTCCTCTATATTTAGGACAACACCGCGCTTGATACCCTTGGACTCCGCCTTGCTGTGCGCCAGAATATGCAACTTCCCACTCTTGGTTCTTTTCCCTACCAAAGCAACGACCTTAGTTGTTCCCAAATCAATTGCTGCTACGTACTCATTTTTTTGTCCCATGGCATTACTATCTTTTTGTGCAAACTACCTGATTGCTGAATTTTAAATTAATGGATTTGTAGGTATCCCAGCCCACAGCTGGCACACCTTTTTGATAGAAGGCGTATAGCTTCTCCAACTTGTAGGTGAAGTTCTCCAGCCCACCTGTTTGAATCGATTGGTTTCCCACTCGTGTGTATAACTCAATATCGTGATTCCCTGCAACGAAAACCTGCTGGATTTGAGCTCTCCAGAAATCATGGTCATTCACGTACTTGGCAAACCGATACATCATAACCAGCAGCGGAACAGGTGCACCCTCCTCTGCCGGAACCATCTCTTCAATATTTTTAACTCCAGTAGGATAGTCAATATTCCCATTGGCCACAAATACACGGGCGGTGTAGCTGCTGGAGAAGGGGAATATATACCCGTCTTTGTCGATGTAAAAGCTACCTCCATCGTGAGGAATAACGCGAATAATGGGAGTGCGCTGTGAAACATCTATGCGGAGAAGCCCATCGTCACCGGCATACACCTCAACATTCCCAATGGTTTTTAACGCCTCAATCTTCTGCTCTAGCAGGTTGGTATTAATGCTCCATATGGGTTGGCCAATAACTTTGTACCCCGAGCTTACCAGCATTCTGGACACATCGCGAGAGGAAACAAAGCGATTTGTTACGGAATCACGAATATATATCTTAACCCCCATACAGGTTACCTCATCCATTCTTGCAGAAGAAAACGACAATGCCACAGCCAAGTAGGTAATAATACCTAACCAGGAAGCCATAAGCCTAATGCGTTTCCACTTCATCGATTTCATTTTGAATACCTCTTCTCCAAAATATTTTGAACCGGGGTTACCAGCTTATCTATGTCGCCAGCCCCCATCATTATAAGCACTTCCAAATCGTCCCTTTTCGTGAGCAGAGTCACCAATTCCTCCTTGGTTACAAGCTGCTTTTTATCGATAGAAATCATATTGAGCAACAGCCGAGAGCTTACTCCCGCAATGGGTTGTTCCCTTGCTGGATAAATATCGAGCAGATAGAGCTCGTCGAGCAAGCTTAAGCTAGCTGCAAAATCGGTGGCCAAATCTCTAGTTCGGCTAAAGAGATGCGGTTGGAACACACCAGTTACTCTCTTCGATGGGAATGCCTCCCTCATTGCAGTAATTGCTGCACGAAGCTCCACTGGGTGGTGTGCATAGTCGTCGACTAAAACAACATCGCCCTGCTTGTAGCGAATATCGAACCGACGGCGAACCCCCTTAAACGAGGCAACTCCCACACGTAGCTCATCGGCAGAAACACCTGCTAATAAGGCTAACGCCGAAGCAGCAACGGCATTCTCCATATTCACGTGACCTGGCAAATGAAGCTGCAGGTCGCGAATGGTACCCATTGGCGTTACCAAGTCAAAAATGGAGACACCATTTTCAATTCGAATTCCCTGAGCGTAAAAGTCGCACTTATCATTGAGCGAGTAGCGGTAGACGGTTATATCCGTTCTGTCAACTGCAACCCGAACATCCTTTTTTACTACCACTGATCCGCCAGCCTTTACCTGTGCAATAAACTGGGAAAAAGCAAGGGCAATGGCTTCATAGGTTCCGTAAATATCGAGGTGGTCAGCATCGATGGAGGTAACAACAGCAAAATCGGGGAAAAGTCTCAGAAATGACCTATCATACTCATCGGCCTCCACCACAAGGTTTTGAGAGCCATTACCAGCCAGCAAGTTTGTGCCATAATTTTTGGAAATACCGCCAAGGAAGGCTCCACATCCTAAACCACTCGATGTGAGAAGGTGAGACACAAAGGTGGTGATGGTTGTCTTCCCGTGAGTTCCCGACACTGCGACGGTACGCTTGCCCTTAGAAAGTTCACCCAACACCTCCGAACGCTTGAGAACTAAAAAGCCATTGTTTCGAAACCAGCTAAGCTCCTCGTGCGATGAGGGAACTGCAGGGGTATAAATCACTAGCGTTCCATCGGCATGCTTAAAGTGTTCAGGAATAAGCTCTACGCTATCGCTGAAATGAATATCCATACCCTCCGTTAGGAGCACACTTGTAAGATCGGTAGAAGTACGATCGTAACCAGCTACGGCTTTGCCATCTCCAGCAAAATAGCGAGCAAGAGCACTCATGCCGATACCGCCTATGCCAATTAAATAAACCCTATCTACCTTTTCTATACTCATTACTTCCTCTTTGCAATATTAAAAACCTCCTGAGCAATGGCTGCTGCAGAATTTGGCAGTGCCAGCGCAAACACATTTTTTGCCAATACTCCTAACCGATCGCTATCCTTTACCAACGCAATGGCCTGCGGCACTAACATTTTTACAGAATCACCATCGGGTATCATTACAGCAGCGCTGCGCGATACCAGCGACATGGCATTCTTAGTTTGGTGGTCCTCTGCAACGTTTGGCGACGGAACCAGAATGCATGGTTTTCCAACAAGGCAAAGCTCCGAAATTGTCCCGGCACCTGCTCTGGAAACAACCAAATCAGCGGCGGCAAATGCTAAGTCCATTCTGTAAATAAAGTCATAAGCCTTTACGTTGGGAACGTTGTAGCTCGAGAGCACTCTTCGAGCATCGAAAACGTAACTCTTTCCTGTTTGCCAAATAACCTGAACCTCGCTGTTAATAAGCGAATCTAGACCTTGGGCAATACTGCTATTCACCGTTTTTGCCCCCAAGCTGCCTCCCAAAACAAGAATTGTTGGCTTTGCTGGATCAAGGTTGAAGAACGAAATGGCCTCCTCCTTTAATGCATCCACCTTATCCTTGCTGAGGTCTGCCCTTACAGGATTTCCCGTGAGCAGTATTTTATCCTTGGGGAAGAATTTCTCCATCCCCTCATAGGCAACACATATTTTACGAGCTTTTTTTGCCAGCATACGATTTGTAACCCCAGCAAAGCTATTCTGTTCCTGAATTAGCGTAGGTAAACCCATACGAGATGCTGCATACAGGGTAGGTCCGCTAGCATAACCTCCAACCCCAACCACAACATCGGGTTTGAACTCCCGAATTATCTTTCGAGCCTGTCTCAAGCTACGGTAAAACTTAAAAGGAACTCCAAGGTTTTTCAGTGTAAGCTTGCGCTGAATACCTACAACGGGCAATCCTACTATTTTAAATCCAGCAGAGGGAACCTTCTCCATCTCCATTCTACCCTCCGCACCCACAAACAATATCTCTGCTTCAGGATCGGCAACCTTTACCGCCTGAGCAATTGAAATGGCAGGAAAAATATGCCCGCCTGTTCCTCCGCCGCTAACTATTAACCTTAGCCCCATTATCATCAGCAATTACATCATTATCCTTTTCATCCAAGCTGCGGCTCACACTCAAAATAATACCTAACGCCACACTTGTAAATATCAATGAACTTCCACCCATGCTTACCATTGGTAATGGTTGACCCGTTACAGGAAACAGATGAACCGCAACAGCCATATTCACCAATGCCTGAAAAACGAGCAATAGGGTAAGTCCTATGGCCAGAAATGCAGGAAACGTTCGCTTGCTTTTTCGCACTATTACCCCAGCACGGAAGAGTAAAAACAGGTATAAGAAGAGTACAAAGATGCCACCAACAATACCATACTCCTCAATAATAATAGCATAAATGAAATCGGAATACGGGTGGGGTAAATAGTTTCGCTGGGTGCTATTACCCGGCCCCTTACCCAAAATCCCTCCAGTGGCAATGGCTATTTTCCCCTGTTCAACCTGATAGCCCACGCCACCATTACCATGACCGTCAACAAAGTTCTCAATTCTATGCTTCCACGTTCCTATACGATTTCCTAGCGGCGTTTTTGCGGCAATAACTAGAAATAGCCCAAAGGCAACCACTCCTAGGCCAAAAACCATTGCAAGGTGCTTAAGGCTAATTCTACCTATAAAGAGCAACACCGTGCAGGTCAATCCAAGCAGGGCTGCCGTAGAAAAATTGGCTGGCAGAATAAGCATGCACACCAACCCAATCCTCGCAATAAGCGGAATAAAAGTCTCCTTTAACTCCTTAATTTGATCCTGTTTTTGAGCCAATGTTCTAGCAACGTACATAATCAGCGCCAGCTTTGCCAAGTCGGAGGTTTGGATGGTAAAACCCAAGCCAGGTATAACGAGCCATCGGGATGCATCGTTCAGGTTAGCACCAAAGAGCAGAGTTACCAATAGAAGTGGAATGCTAATGAACAGCAACAGCTGGGCAAACTTTGAAAATATGCGGTAAGGAAGCAAGTGGGTTATGTACATTATCATGAACCCTACACCCAAAAACATAAACTGCTTAAGAAAGTAGTAGGTTGTATTTCCTCCCTTTAACTTGTAGGCCAACGAGCCAGTGGCAGAATAGACAACCAGCAGCGATACAATCGTCAGCAAAAAGGCCACCATCCAGATTACCTTATCACCCTTAAAATATGTTGCCAGAATCGTCTTCACTTCCCAACCCTCAGGTTTTTTATTCAACAACTATATTCATTCGTTCCTAATCGACAGCCAAGCACAATAGCCTAGCATTTTAAATGCAACTCCTACAGCTTACGAGCCGCCTCCTTAAATTTCCTACCCCTATCCTCGTAATTCTCAAACAGGTCGAAGCTGGCGCATGCCGGGGACAGCAGAACGGTATCGCCCTTTGAGGCAAGAGCGTATGCCTGTTTAACCGCATCGTCAGCAGAAGCCGTATCAACAATGGTGGGTATCACTTTTTCGAACGCTGCGTGGATTTTGGCATTGTCTACCCCAAGGCAAACAATGGCCTTGACCTTGCTTCGCACCAACTCCATAAGCTCGTTGTAATCGTTACCCTTGTCGATACCACCCACAATCCAAACCACAGGAGTTGTCATGCTCTCGAGTGCATACCAGGTGGAATTAATGTTTGTAGCCTTCGAATCGTTTACAAAAGTAATTCCTCGAACCTTAATCACTGCCTCCAGACGATGCTCAACGCCTTGGAAATCGGCAAGACTTTGGCGAATAAACTCCTTGCGGAGATGAAGCACATGGCCGGCTATTGCCGCAGCCATGGAGTTGTAAACGTTATGCTTACCTTTAAGTGCCAGCTCTTCAATACTCATAGTGAATCCAGAGTTGTTATATGTTACATATATCGCTTTTCCATCACTGTAGGCGCCTTGAGCCACCTCCCCCATTTGAGAGAAAGGAAGAAACTCTGCACCATTTTTATATTCCGGGAGATACTTCATGGTTTCCGGATCGTCGGAGCAGAAGATAAAGGCATCACCCTTATCCATATTCTGCGTGATCCGAAACTTCGACCTTGAGTAATTTTCCATCTTATACTCATACCTGTCCAAATGGTCAGGCGTAATATTCATAAGGATACCCACATCGGCCTTAAACTTGTACATTCCATCGAGCTGAAAACTACTCAGCTCAATTACATAGTAATCAAAGTGCTCCAAGGCAACCTGAAGGGCAAAACTTTTCCCAATATTTCCGGCTAACCCCACGTTCAATCCAGCTTTTTTCAGCATATGGTAGATGAGGCTAGTGGTGGTAGTTTTGCCGTTGCTCCCGGTAATGCAAATTGTTTTGGCGGTGCAGTATCGACCAGCAAATTCAATTTCAGAAATTACGGGAATACCCTTGGCACGAATCTCCTTTACAACTTGCACCTTCTCTGGTATACCAGGGCTCTTAACCACCTCGTCGGCGTTAAGTATTTTGTCGAGCGTATGCTGCTTCTCCTCCCAATCGATGCCATAGCTGCTGAGCAGCTCCTTATACTCTGCCTTAACCTCACCAAAGTCGGACACGAACACCTCGAATCCCTTCAGCTTAGCCAATACTGCCGACCCAGCACCACTTTCTCCCGCACCTAAAACAACGAGTCTCATAGCCTTACCGGATTTTTAGTGTTACAATGGTTACCACCGCCAGTATCATTCCAATAATCCAGAACCGGGTAACAATCTTCGGCTCAGGATACCCCTTCTTTTGGTAATGATGATGAAGCGGTGCCATAAGAAATATTCTTCGCCCTTCGCCATACTTACGCTTGGTGCGCTTAAAGTAGCTAACCTGCAGCATTACCGATAAGCTCTCCACAAAGAACACTCCGCAAAGGATAGGGATAAGCAGCTCCTTCCGGATCATGATGGAGAAGACCGCTATTATTCCACCAAGCGCTAAGCTACCAGTGTCGCCCATGAATACCTGAGCAGGATAGGAGTTATACCAAAGAAATCCTATGGTTGCTCCAATCATGGCCGCCATAAAGACGACCAACTCGCCTGAATGTGGAATGTACATAATGTGCAGGTAGTCGGCATATATTACGTTACCCGACAGGTAAGCAAAAATGCCCAGTGTAACCCCAATTATGGCTGATGTTCCCGTCGCCAGCCCATCGAGCCCGTCGGTTAAATTTGCCCCATTGGAAACAGCAGTTACAATAAAGATACATGCAAGCACATAAACTACCCACGCCCACTTTTCCGCCTGTTCTTCTGGAAGGAAAAAGAGCACATCGGCATAGTTAAACTCATTATTCTTGAAGAAAGGAATGGTTGTTTGAGTTGTTTTTTTCTCCGGGGTTAAAAACACCGTCCGCTTCTCACCACTCACAACCCCATCAACAACCTCAACTTCGGAGCCAGGGCTAACCTTGGTTGTTTTTTCGCGCACTACCACATCGTTATGCAAGAATAGGGTAAGGCCAACCATAAGCCCAAGACCAACTTGTCCCAGAATTTTCATCTTCCCGGAAAGCCCCTCCTTGTGCTTACGAAATACCTTTATGTAGTCATCGGCAAAGCCCACTGCTCCCATCCAAATGGTAGCAGCAATCATAAGCAGAATGTATACGTTACTCAAGTCTCCGAGCAAAAGTGTTGGTATCAGAATGGCCGAAAGGATAATAATACCTCCCATTGTAGGGGTGCCTCTTTTCTGCATTTGTCCCTCAAGCCCAAGATTACGAATCTCCTCGCCTATCTGCTGCCGTTGCAAATACCGAATAATCTTCTTCCCGAAAAACAGGGTAAACAGAAGCGAAATAATAATGGCAAGCGCGGACCGAAACGAAAGGTAGTGAAACAACCTTGCGCCAGGAAAATCGAGCGTTTCTAAATAACCGAACAGATAGTATAGCATAGCCTAACGCTTATAAACTTTCAAAAATTTCTCTTAAAACTTCTTTGTCATCAAAGTGATGTTTAACACCACCTATCTCCTGATAGTTTTCGTGCCCCTTGCCCGCTACCAGGATAATGTCACCCGGACGCGATAGCATACAGGCAGTTTTTATTGCCTCCTTGCGATCCACAATTACCAGCACACGGCCAATAACGTCGTCAGGAACGCCAACTCGCATATCTTCAAGAATATCCTCTGGCTTCTCGAAGCGAGGATTATCGGAAGTTAAAACAACCATATCGCTACCATCTACGGCTATTCGAGCCATCTCTGGCCTTTTTGTTTTGTCGCGATTTCCTCCCGCACCAACCACCGTAATAAGCTTCTGCTCCGGCTTACGAATTTTATTGATTGTGGAAATGACGTTATCCAGCGCATCTGGAGTGTGAGCGTAGTCCACAACGGCCGTAAACTTCTGCCTCGAACGCACGTATTCAAATCGCCCCGAAACTGGGGTCATAACGCTAAGCGCGGTAAGCATCTCCTCTCTTCCAAACCCAAGCAACCGGCCAGCAGAGTAAACCGCCAACAGGTTGTAGGCATTAAACTCTCCAATAAAGCGAGTCCAAACATCGATGCCATCAATGTTGAGCTGCATGCCCTCAAAATCGTGCTCCACAATACGGCACTTGAACTCGGAGCCGGCCTTGAGCGAGTAGGTGTGGATATAGGCCTTGGTATTCTGCACCATCACCTTCCCGTTACGATCGTCAATGTTGGTGAGCGCAAAAGCCTCCGATGGAAGGTTATCGAAAAAGAGCTTTTTAGCCTTGATGTACTCCTCAAAGGTTTTGTGGTAGTCGAGATGGTCGTGCGTGATGTTGGAAAAAATTGCACCAGCAAATTTTAAACCAGCAATCCGCTGTTGAACAATGGCATGCGAGCTCACCTCCATAAAGCAAAATGAGCATCCCTCATTCACCATTTGCCGCAGCAGCTCGTTGAGCTTCACCGCATCTGGAGTAGTGTGGGTGGCATCTAGCTTACTTCCATCGATATAGTTTACCACTGTAGAAAATAGCCCTGCCTTGTAGCCCAATTGTCGGGCCGCATCGTACAGCAGGGTTGCTGTGGTTGTCTTTCCATTTGTACCTGTTACGCCCACCAACTTCAACTCACGCGATGGAAAATCGTAAAAGGCAGCTGCTATTAACCCAAGGGCCTCTTCGGAATGCTTTACCTTCACGTAGGTTACCGCCTTATGCAGCTCAGCAGGCAGCTCCTCACAAACAACCACCTGAACACCCTTACTCACAACCTCTTCAATATATGAATGACCATCGGCTTGGGATCCTCTAACCGCAATAAAAAGTAATCCTTCCGCCGCCTTTCTGGAGTCGAATATTATGCCATTAACGTCAACGTGACGCGAACCCTTAACGGTAACCACGTCAACCTGCTTGAGTAAATATGTAAGCGCTTTTGTTTCCATTATCCCAATGAGATAAAAATTTCACTTCCCCTTATTACACGGGTTCCTGGCTGCAACGACTGTTTCTTTACCGTTCCCTTGCCAGTGAAATGAACGCGTAATCCGGCATTTTCCAGAAGAAAAAGAGCATCCTTCAACCCCATATCCACCACATTAGGGACGAGGTTGTCTATTATGGAGCGCTTGCTAAGCTCAACCACCTTATCCTTATCTACACTCTTTGTGTTAACCCAGGTAGAGGTGACCCCATCATCCGAAACCGGAATATTCAGATCATCAAAAACCTCATTAAGGTCAGGTCTGTAGCCACCTTGAGATACAGGAACATCCACGGGCTTCCCTGAATGGCTGATAGGATCCTGCCACTCCAAGCTCTTGGCGTAAACCTTGTCGGCAATCTCCTTAAATATGGGACCAGCCACAACGTTTCCATAGTACACATCGTTGGAGGGTGAGCTAACCACAACAATGCAGCTATACTTGGGATCGTCAGCAGGAAAGTAACCTACAAACGAAGCTTGGTAACTTTTTGCACCTTGATAGCCATATCCTCCACTACCTCTTGCAATCTGGGCCGTTCCAGTTTTTCCAGCAATGGTATAGGTGCTGTTCTTTAGGTTTTTTGCTGTTCCGTTCTCCACAACGCCTTCCAGCACCTCGCGCACCTTTCTCAACGTAGAGCGAGAGCATATACTTGACGATATCACCTCTGGGTTAAAAGTTCTAACAACCTTGCCATGCTGCTGTAGCGCCTTCACAAATAGGGGCTTAACCATCTTGCCCCCGTTAGCAATAGCGTTGTAGAAGGCAAGCAGCTGCATTGGCGTAATTCGAACCTCATAGCCAATCGACATCATAGGTAGCGAGACCCCCGACCAATACTTATCACCAGGATACTTAATTTCAGGAGCAGCCTCACCCTTTATCTGAAGGCCAAGTGGCTCATTAAGCTTCATGGAGTATAACCTATCGATAAAGCTCTTTTCCTTACCTTTATAATGCTCAATCATTAGCTTGGCGACCCCAACATTGGAGGAATACTCAAAAACCTGTTTCACGGTAATCTTACCCAAGCCACCTTCATGTGCATCTACTATCCACTTGTCGAAGTAGAGAAAACGACCGTTTTTGGTATCCACGGTATCGTCCAACTTTACGTAACCATCCTCGAGCAAGGCGATGAGCGATGCGAGCTTAAAAGTGGAACCCGGCTCGGTACTCTCCCCTATGGCATAGTTAAATGCCTCGGTATAGTTACCGTCGGAGGTGCGTTTTAGATTGGCAATCGCCCTTATCTCTCCCGTTTTAACCTCCATCAATATCACCGTACCGTGGTCGGCGTTATGGCTGGCAAGCTGACGACGTAGCGCACTCTGGGCCACATCCTGAAGATCGATGTCGAGCGTGGTAACCACGTCGTAGCCATCCTGTGGGCTCACATCGTCTTCACTATTTACCGGAATCCACATTTTACCAGCTATGCGCTGAGTTAGCACAATTCCTGCCTGCCCCTTAAGCTCATGGTTGAACGCCCCTTCTATTCCAACGGCAACTCCACTTTCGTTTACCCCTCCAATTGTTCGGGCGGCAAGGTAATCGTTGGGACGTATGCGCTTATCTGTCTGTATTGGCATAAAACCGCCAACATTCTTTGGCAATCGGAGCAAAGGAAAGGTCATTAAGCGCTTTAGCTCAATGTAATTTACCAACCTCGGGTTAAGCAAGAAATATCGAGAACCCTTGTCGAACCGACGTGCATTTACCAGCATGGAACGGTAGCTGAAGGGTGACTTATCCTTAAACATGTTGGATAGGCATAGCGCTAAAGAATCTACCTTCTCATAGAATATTTCATCGGTAAGTCCGGCTGCCCGTAGGTCCATCCGGAGCTCATAGTATGGAACAGAGGTGGCCAGCAAACGCCCTTCAACATCCAGAATATCGCCCCTGTTGGGGTAAATTGGCATCTGCCTAAAGGTTATCTCCTGGGCCTTTTGGCGGAGCTCACCTCCCTCAACAAACTGGATATAGAGCGCCTTGGCAATAATGACGAGTCCCACCATCAATACCAAGAAGTAGACCAACGCTACCCTCCAAACAACATCCGATTTTATTGAAGCTGCCATACGTTACCAAACCGACTTTTTAATTATTTGTGGCGGTTTTACCGACTCTTCCAAACCTAATCCCTGCTCCTTAACCATACGAGCTACCGCTGACTGCTTGCTAATATTCATAAGCTCGGCGGCCGTTGTTATGCTCTCGGAACGTAAATTCTCTACCTCTTTCTGCAATTTTGTACTTTCACTTACAATGCGCTCGGTGCGGTATCGATTTCCAATGTAAACCAATGCCATGAACACCAAAAAAATAATATAGGGAAGCTGCCCTGTTACGACCTCCTTGGCCAGCATGCTCCCGGTAATAATATCCTTTAGCGGATTCGATCGCTTCTTTCCCTTTTTGGGTTCTTCCGGTTCTTTCTCAAACTCAACTTGCTCTTCTTTCCCTAGCATAAGCTCAAACTTTTTGAATCACCCGTAGCCGTGCACTACGGGACCTTGGATTTTGCTGCTGCTCCTCCTCCGATGGCTCTATCGGTTTTCGGGTAATCTGAACAAACGGAATGGTGGTCTTGCCAAAGAAATCCTTTTCAGCAACCCCTTCCACATTCCCAGCCTTCATATAGTTCTTCACAAGTCTATCCTCTAGCGAATGGTAGGTAATAATCGCCAACCTGCCACTTTTATCCAACATCTTTCCTGCCTGCTCCAGCATAAGAGCTAGACTGTCCAGCTCTCCATTTACCTCTATTCTTATGGCCTGAAATACCTTTGCCAAAAATTTATTCGCATTCATTCGGGGAGTAACAGGCTCTAGCACCTTCATTAGCTCCTCTATGGTTGCAATGTACCCCAGCTCTCGCCCCTTGACTATGAGGCTGGCCACCCTTTTGGGATTTTCAACCTCCCCATACTCCTTAAAAATATAGAGAAGATTCTCCACCGTGTAGCCATTTACCACATCCTTTGCCGATACAAGTGCGTCGGGATTCATGCGCATGTCCAGTGCCCCCGCAAATCGAAAAGAAAAGCCACGCTCAGGGGTATCGATATGGTGCGAAGAGATGCCAAGGTCGGCCAAAATTCCGTCTACCCGTTCAACTCCGTGATAGCGTAAAAAGCCGCGCATGAACTTGAAATTCCCCCGGATAAGCGTTAGCCGATTGTCGTTGGGCTTATTAGCAATGGCATCAGCGTCTTGGTCAAATGCGTAGAGCCGTCCCTTACGGCTTAACCGTTGCAGTATTTCGGCCGAGTGACCTCCACCGCCAAAGGTTAGGTCAACGTAAATGCCATCAGGCTTTACGTCAAGAGCATCCACGCTCTCCTTTAAAAGAACCGGAACATGGTAGCTCATAGGGCAAATTTATTGATTTAAACCTCCAAGTATAGTTTCGGCAAGGGTTGCAAAATCCTGTTCGGCCTGCCTTACACCTTCGTAGCGCTCTTTATCCCAAATCTCAACCTTTCCATCCTGACCAGCCAGCACCAACTCCTTTCCTGCCTCAATAAGTTCAAGCAGTCGCTTCGGCAGTAGCAATCGTCCACCAGCATCAAGCTGCACCTCTGCAGTCCCTCTAAAAAACTCCCGTAAAAAAGTGTTGTGCTGCTTGTTGTAGGGATTCACACTCTCCTTAATCAAGCGGCACTGGCGCTCCCACTCCTCACCGGGATAAAGCACCAGGCATTTCTCAAAAATATCCTTCTTGACAACAAAATGATCGGGGGTAGACGACGAGGCAAGCTGCTTCTTAAAGGCAGCCGGGAGTAATACCCTGCCCTTATCGTCAGCTTTGCATACATAATCGCCTATAAATGTTGCCATTGTTTTTTCCTTACTTAGAAAGTAAAACTACAACAAATATATCCACTTCAATACACATTCTCCCACTTTTTCCCACATTGTTGATAACTTTTTGTCCATATTAATCCGCTGATTAGTAAACGCATAATTCCAAAGACCTTTGTTTACTTGCCATTGAGAATATGTGAACCATACAAAAAGAAAAATTTTAACTTTGTTGTCTAAATATGTTTGCATATGAGTCAAATTGCTGACGGCGAGCAAAAAAAAGCAGAAGCCGTTGCCGGATTATTTGATGTTGAGGCCATCATTAAAAAGAAAAGCCCACGGTTGCTCAAATTTCTTCCCGGTTTCATAGTGCGCTATCTCAAACGAGTTATTCATCAGGATGACCTAAACGGAATGCTCCACCGCATTGGACACCTCCATGGGGTAGATTTTGTTGACGCCTCACTGGCCGACATGGGCATCTCCTACTCTGTATATGGCATTGAAAACGTAAATCCCGATGGCCGCTACATCTTTAGCTCGAACCACCCACTTGGAGGACTCGACGGCCTCATCTTCATGAGCGAAATGCGAAAGCACTACCCCGATATCCGATTTGTGGTGAACGACCTTCTGCTGAACGTTGAGCAGCTCCGAGAACTATTTATACCGGTAAACAAGCTTGGTGGACAGAACACCAGCTACGCAAAGGCGATTGAGGAAACCTATGCTTCCAGCTCCCAAGTGCTATACTTCCCCGCGGGCCTCTGCTCCCGAAAAGTTAAAGGTGAGATTCTGGACCTTGAGTGGAAAAAGAACTTTATAGCCAAGGCGGTTAAGCACCAGCGCGACGTTGTGCCGGTATTCTTTTCGGGGCGAAACTCCAACTTCTTTTACAACTTGGCCAACTTCCGCAAAGTTCTTGGACTTAAAGCGAACATTGAGATGCTTTACCTTGTTGATGAAATGTTTAAGCAAAAGGGTAAGAAGCTCTCGTTGATAATTGGTAAGCCCATACCCTACCAAACCTTTACCAAGGAGAAGTCCTTCCAGCAATGGGCTCACTGGGTAAGAGATTCGGTATATGAACTTGGCCATAAGCTGCCCCAATAAGCTTTTCTTACAATTTATAAGCAACAGCTTTGCTGCTCGAAAGGATTGATTTTGTTAAAGGTTTATGAACTTTACATGAATTTTTAGCCATCATGGTTATACTCGCAGCAAAAAATATGTAGGTTTGAAAAAATATTCTATATGGAACCGATTATCCCACCAGTAGACAAGTCGCTAATAATAAAAGAATTAACAAGGGAGAAATTTCTCCGCAGAACTAATAACGGTGGCAACAAGCTATACATCGTAACTGCTCACGACTCACCCAATATTATGCTTGAAATTGGCCGTCTTCGGGAACTCTCCTTTAGGGCCGCCGGAGGAGGAACAGGTAAAAGTATTGATGTTGACCCTTTCGATTCCAGCGAGAATCCTTACAAGCAGCTGATTGTTTGGGATCCGAAGGACAAGGAGATTTTGGGTGGATACCGTTACCACGTGTTGAGAAGCAAGCACGACCAGATGAATATTGCCACCTCCGAACTTTTTCAATTCTCCGATAAATTTCAGGAGGAGTATCTTCCCCACATGATTGAGCTCGGAAGGTCGTTTGTACAGCCCAACTACCAAAGCACAGGACGAACAGGGAAAGGCATATGGGCACTGGACAACCTCTGGGATGGTTTAGGCGCCTTGGTGGTGGTGCATCCAGAAATAAAATACTTCTTTGGCAAAGTTACCATGTACCGCTCATACCACATGGAGGCCCGCAACTATATCCTCTACTTTTTGGAGAAATACTTTGCCGACCACGACAACTTGGTAATCCCCATCCATCCATTGGAGCTTAATATCGACAGGGAAAATATGGCTAAAGTGTTTGTAGGTGAAACCTATGAGGAGGACTACAAAATTCTCTCGAAAACGGTACGAGGCTTAGGCGAGAATATTCCACCGCTCATTAACGCCTATATGAACCTGTCACCATCAATGAAATCGTTTGGAACCGTGCTTAACCCTCACTTTGGCGACGTGGAAGAGACTGGAATCCTTATTACCATTAGTGATATATACATGAAAAAGGTGGAGCGACACGTTAAAACCTTCTTCCGACGTCCTCGGTTACTACGACCAAGACAACGACCACATCTCAACGATTAGATAGCGATTTTTCCACAAAAAAACGCATGGGCTATTCCGCAAGGAATGGCCCTTTTTTTATTGATATTTTCTTTGTAAAAGTGATATAAATCACTTTTACACACCTACTTACGTCACGCCCAGCACTTTAACTTTGGGCCTCCTTTGTCACCAATTTTGGCTCTTATTTTGGCCACTTGTAACCTTTAGCCAACAATTGAGCCTATTAGTCATATACATCTTCCATTTGCTCAAAGCGAGGTTAACCTTACGCACATCTGGGCGTTAACATTATATAACAATTATTAACACTAATCCGCCGCACTATGAACTTTACAAATCTATCTATTCGAGCGAAGCTCTTTTTTGGTTTTGGTCTTTTACTCTTCCTTGCCATGCTGGTCGGCCTTTTTGGCTACAACGGCCTGCGTAAGATTCAAACCCAAGAGGTTGTAATAGACGAAATTACTAAAGTAGAGGCCAATCTCCTCTACGCTCGTTTGAGCACACGATCCTACATGGCGCTCCAGCAGGATAGCTGGGCCACAGAAGCCAAGAATGCCCTAATGGCAACTGAAGCCAGCACTACTCATCTACTCTCCATTCTCGATAACCAGGAGAAGCTAGCCAACATTAACAAGCTGAAATCCTCCATCGACGCCTACCGACAAGGGCTCGACGACATTATCACCTCGGTGCAACAGCAACAAGCATTTCAGGCTAAAATGAAGGAAATTTACCGGAAGGTGATTACCGTGGCCAATGAAAACAAGACCGTAGCTGGCAGTCAACCATTTGCCCTCTTTCTCCAAGCTAGGGTAAGTGAAGGTGAATTCTCTCGCTTCCTGAAGCAGGAAGATAAGGACACATGGGTTGCCGACGTGAACCATGCCCTTACTGCAGCAGAAAATACAAAAAGTCCCATTACTTCTCTACTCAACGAGTATAAGCAACAAGCCCTATTGATGGCCGATGCAGTTGTGAGCCAAAAGGCCGCTGAAAACAAGCAGGTGGAGTTTGGAACTGTAGCAAAGGAAATTACCGGCAATGAGAGTGCCGCTGTAAAAGCCGAAACACAAAGAATGGTAGTTTCAGCCACCACCAGTATTCTTGTAATTTTCCTTGTATCCCTGATTATTGGATTGCTCATGTCGGCATATATTGTTAAACAAATTATGGTGGCCATAAGGCAGTCACTATCCTTAGCAGAGGAGGTTTCACAGGGAAATTTAACGGTTACGGTAGATCAGTCCATGCTACAGCGCAAGGACGAGATGGGAAAGCTCGTTCAGGCCCTTAACCACATGGTGATAAAGCTGCGCGAAATTGCCCAAAACATTACCTCTGGAGCCGAAAATATTGTTTCTGCCAGTGCCCAAATGAGCGATGCCTCACAGCAAATGTCACAAGGAGCTACCGAGCAGGCATCAGCCGCCGAAGAGGTTTCGTCGTCTATGGAGCAAATGGCCTCCAACATTGAGCAGAACAACGACAACTCACAGCAAGCCGAAAAGATTGCCATCATGGGCACCAGCTCCCTACGCAAGAGCAACGAGGCGGTAATGCAGGCCATTACCGGTATGAAGGAGATTGCCGAAAAGGTTTCCATCATCTCCGACATTGCCTTCCAGACCAACATCCTGGCTCTTAACGCCGCCGTGGAAGCTGCCCGTGCCGGTGAGCACGGAAGAGGATTTGCCGTGGTAGCGGCAGAGGTGCGCAAGCTGGCTGAACGCAGCCGTGTAGCCGCCGACGAAATCAACCGCCTATCTGCCCGTGGAGTTACCACCTCCGACGAAGCAGGAAGGATGCTCAACGAGCTGGTTCCCGAAATAGAAAAAACCACTAAGCTGGTTCAGGAGATAAGCGCTGCAAGCCTTGAGCAGAACTCCGGCGCCACCCAGATCAACAACGCCATTCAGCAGCTCAACCAGGTAACCCAGCAGAACGCTGCCTCCAGTGAGGAGATGGCTACCAGCTCGGAGGAGCTCGCCAGCCAGGCCGAGCAGCTGATGGATACCATCTCTTTCTTCCGCACCGATGCTGATGTAAAGAGAACCTTTAGCTCCGCCCGACCTGAGCCCAAGCACGCTGCGGCCCCAAAGCCAACCGCGCATAAGTCGCACGCGCCAGCAAGCACAGCGTCTCGAAGCAAAGGATACAACCTTGGACTATCAGATAACAACGATAGCGGTTACGAGAAATTCTAACACATAGCGTGTTTTTTTCCAAAGGGTGACCCCACAACAGGGGTCACCCTTTTTCTTTTTAGCCTTAACCAAGGGAGAAGCTTGACAATGGTGCTGCAGGAAATGGCCCCGTTCATGGTTAGCAGAGCATATCAACCAATAAGCTGAACAATAATGCTGTAGTGCTCTGAAAAATAGCGGTTAACACTGATTAACACACCTTAACGCGACTTAACGCTAATCACCAAGTTTACATGCACGTAATCAATATATTAGCCATACATTCGCATGTTGTTATGCAACCAATACTGAATGGCAAAACCCAGCCACAGTCCCCATTGTGAGTGATAATTCACCAACTATATATTCACGTAAAACTCTCCTCTATCTATGAAATTTTCAAATCTATCAATGAGGGTGAAGCTATTTGTCGGTTTTGGCCTAATTCTTCTTTTGGCCGTACTGGTAGGGCTTTTTGGCTACAACGGGCTGCAAAAAATTCAGACGCAGGAAACCATTGCCAGCGAGATTACCAATGTGGAGGCCAACTTCCTCTACGCTCGGTTGAGCACGTTAACCTTCATGTCACTTCAGCAGGACAGCTGGGCCGATGAGGCCAAGAGTGCCATAACGGCAACCGAAACCAGCAATGCACACCTGCTCTCCATTCTCGACAGCCAGGAGAGGCTGGCCAACATCAACAAGCTGAAGTCGTCCATTGAGGACTATCGACAGGGGCTCAACAACATTATTAGCTCCGTAAAGGAGCAGCAGGCGCTGCAGGCCAAAATGAAGGAGATTTACCAGCAGATGTTGGCCCTCGCCAAGGAAAAAAAGGGGGTGGAAGGAAGCCAACCGTTTGTTCTTTTCCTTAGGGCAAGGGTTAACGAATACGAGTACTCCCGCTTCATGAAACAGGAGGATAAAGATGCATGGATGAACGACTTGAATATGGCCGTTGCTGTGGCAGAAAAGTCTAAAAGCCCCATCGCTCCCCTGCTTGCCGAGTATAAGCAGCAGTCGCTGCGGATGGCCGATGCCATTGTGAACCAGAAGACCACCGAAAGCAAGGAGGTTGAGTATGGCACCATAGCCAAGGAGATGGCGGGCAACGAGAGCAAGGCCGTAAAGGCCGAAACCCAGCGGATGGTAGACGCCACCTCAACAACCATTCTCATTGTGCTGCTTATTTCGCTAATCACCGGTACGCTTATGGCTGTTTACATTGTTCGGCAGGTAATGGATGCCATACGCCAATCGCTAGCCCTAGCCGAGGAGGTTTCGCAGGGCAACCTGCTGGTGTCCGTGGACCAAACCATGCTACAGCGCAAGGACGAGATGGGCAAGCTGATGCAGGCCCTCAACCACATGGTGGTAAAGCTGCGCGAAATTGTGCACAGCATTAACGATGGAGCCAACATCATTGTTTTTGCCAGCGGCCAAATGAGCGACGCCTCCCAGCAGATGTCGCAGGGGGCCGCCGAGCAGGCTGCCGCTGCCGAGGAGGTTTCCTCCTCCATGGAGCAGATGGCCGCCAACATTGAGCAGAACAACGACAACTCGCAGCAAGCCGAAAAGATTGCCATTATGGGCACCAATTCCCTGCGCAAGAGCAACGAGGCGGTTATACAGGCCGTTACGGGCATGAAGGAGATTGCCGAAAAGGTTTCCATCATCTCCGACATTGCCTTCCAAACCAACATATTGGCCCTTAACGCTGCCGTGGAGGCAGCACGTGCCGGGGAGCACGGCAAAGGATTTGCCGTGGTGGCTGCCGAGGTGCGCAAGCTGGCCGAGCGGAGCCGCCTTGCCGCCGACGAAATCAACCGCCTATCTGCCCGTGGAGTTACCACCTCCGACAACGCCGGCAAGATGCTCAACGAGCTGGTTCCGGAGATTGAGAAAACCACCAAGCTGGTGCAGGAGATAAGCGCCGCCGGTTTTGAGCAGAACTCCGGTGCTACCCAAATCAACACCGCCATTCAGCAGCTCAACCAGGTTATCCAGCAAAACTCGGCCACCAGCGAGGAGATGGCCACCAGCTCCGAGGAGCTCGCCAGCCAGGCCCAACAGCTGAAGGATACCATATCCTTCTTCCGCACCGAGGCCGAAACAAAAAGAACCTTTGGCACAGCGCGAACAGAACCACGGCGCGCTGCCACGCCGAAAGCCGCCATGCCGAAGGCCCACCCAAAGGCAACCACCGTGCCAAAAGTCACGGGGTATAGCCTTGGCTTATCGGACAGCGACAGTGGCTACGAAAAGTTTTAGCATCTAGCGTCAACTTTTTCGAAGGGAGGCTCCTACCGGGGGTCTCCCTTCCTCTTTTTCGATATTCAAACCTAGCCGACTTGGGGAAAAGTCGGACCGCTTTTTATAAACCGGACCGGCAGCGCCATAAAAAACAGGAGCGCCCCTCTTGGGCAAGAGTAGCGCTCCTGTAGACGAAAAGGGGCTGACCAGCAAAAGAACAGGGGCGTTCCGTTCCCCACTACGGCACGCCCCTCACCCAAAGCCACAGCTAACCACTAGCCTTTTTCAAACTTTAACGTGGCAATCATATCGCGGAGATCGGAGCCGGGACGGAAGGTGATTTTGGCATCGCGAACCATGCTGGAGCTGAACTTATCCTCGCTCTCGGCCCCCTCGCTGGAGAGGGTAAGCTGAAACGATCCAAAGTCGCCAAAGCGAACAATCTTCCCCTGCGACAGCTCGTGAACGAGCACCTGCACAAGGGTATCGATTACGGCCACCACATCGGCGGAGTTTACGGTGGAGCGCTCGGAGATGTCCTTCTTGATGACCTTGAGCGTGGTGTCGCCCGTGCTCACCGCCTGCGCGTAGAACTTCTTTGGCGCTGCCTTGTCCTGGGGGTTCCCCCTTTCTACCAGTATGTATCTTACTGCCATGGGAATAGGTTTTGGTTAATAAAATAGTTTTGGTGGATTTACGCATCCGTTACCCAAGTTACAAAGCTCAACTTATTGAAGGCAAGCGCTCAACGCTATTTTTTGACGAATGGAACAATCGGGGCGCCCCGATTGGTATTTTTTTTCAACTCAGGGGGTGGTGAGGGTGAAATGGAGGGAATTTTGGGAGAGAAAAAGTAGATAAACCCAGGTGGCAAGTACACAACAATACTGTTCGACAACGATACTTGTAAACAACCCTTATGAAAAGTGGTAGTATGAAATGGGAAGGTTACAAATAATAACTATGGATTTAGCTCACAGCCATTTTATTCACTACATTTGATAACCAAGCCCATAGCCATGAAAAAAGAAATTGCTGAAAAATTAAGAAACTGGGGACAAGCCTTTGTAGAGAGCTACCATATTATAGGCTCCAGAAATTATATGCTTTCGTTACTAGTGGGGACAACCATTTACCTTATTATACAGATAAAGGTGGATCCCATTCTCTATGGCATTGGCGATTTCATTTTTACAGTTCCACTGAATAATTTACAGGTAGCAGCAACATTTACAACAATACTTATACTCTTTATGGCATACTCCTGCAAAAAAGTGGATAAACTTTATGCCATAGCCCTATATGTAGGCATTCCAATCTCCATATGGTTCGCATTACAGCAAGGCTTCTTTGGGAATAGCAACTACCTTGGAACAGTGATTTTCTGGGAGATTGCACTCCTGTCACTCCTCACTCTACTATCCATACCCATAAAACAATACATAAAAAAACAAGAAGCCAATCTGCCAGAAGGAATTGGATTGGTTCCTGATGAACCACTAACGGGTGATGAAGAGGACGAGGACGATTGGACCGGATTAAAGAGTATAGGAGAATTTTATACCAAACGTATCCTAGAAACCCTATATCCCTCTGTGAATCCGATGGATTCACCTTCCTTTGTTTTTGGAGTTGAAGGGAATTGGGGCTCCGGTAAAACCTCATTGCTCAACATTATCGATAAAAAATTAAAAGAAAGCAATGTTGTAAGAGTAAGGTATAACCCATGGATGAGCAGCAGTAAGGAATCACTAATGCAGGATTTTTTTAATACGCTTGCCGATAAGCTTCCCGGGATGTCCTTAAAGCGCGATTTACATAGGTATGAAAAAGCGCTTACTAACCTAAATACAAAAGGTGTTCTCAATTCACTCGATGCCCTTCTTTTCTCCCCCCAAAACCTTCAAAAACAGCGTGATGACATTAGCGATGAAATAAAACGCTCAAAAATAAAAATGGTGGTATTTATTGATGACCTCGATAGGATGGATGCAGAGGAGATACTCGCTATTTTTAAGCTAATACGCAACGTAGCCAGCTTTAGGAATATGGTTTACCTCGTTGCCTACGATAAAGGTTACGTAACTGCACAGCTCGATTACCACTTTAATGAGCTAAAAATCACCACACCATATAAAGAAACACTTGGTTCGCAGTATGTTGCCAAGATTATTCAGACATTGTTTGATGTGCCCCATAATGCTCGATTGATTCGCATTTTAATTGAGAAACTTGATAAAAATGGAATCATAATATCTGGAAATAACTTCTCTAATCTTAGTGATGATAGTGAATACAAACTAAGCAGCACGCCCAGAAAGGTAAAACGAGTTTATAATCAAACAATGCTTCAAAAAGCAAAATTCCCCGGTAGCCTTAAGCCAAATCAAGGAATTGAAATGCTAATGATTTCATTTATCCATCTATATGTCCCAAACCTTTTTAATTTAATACTAGAAGAAACAAAGCTGTGGGAAAAACCGAAGTTTTATGAACAGCAATACCCTGATCTTTTTAAGGATAATCCACAAAAGTTCGATTCAAAAATTAGAGAAAAAATTAAAGATCTCCCGAATTATGTTGATTTCTGGAATGCATTTTCAAGCAGTTCGGACAAAGAAAATAAATACGATTATTACAATAGGATTGATATCTACCTTTATCTAAATAATGGAGATATCATAGCTAAAGTATATGCTGACCTTACAAACTTAGATGATATTCGGGGTAAATATGAAAAAAGAAATAGCAAGAATGATGAAAAAGGGTTACTCTTCTTCCTTACTGAAAGTAATGTTAGCATAGATAAAGAAAATTATGAGGAATACATTGATTTTATTATGTCACTTCTTATAAAAGCCAATGATCCATGGGATACGGCAAGGATTTTTGATTTTTTAAGTGATTCTTCGATTGAAGAGGCAGAATGGGTTTCTTGTTTTCTAGATAAAATGAGAGGCATGCAAGAGTCTAATTGGGATTTATATTGTACTATTCACTACGACTTAGTTGCACATTTCCATAGACAGCCAAAAGGAGATAAAAAAACAAAAGAAATATTGCTCACAAGTGCAGAAAACAATTTACAAAAAGCGATAAAAGATAAGAAGGCCTATTTAACGATAGAATATACATATGCTACATGCTGGCAGGAAAGAAAAGAAGATAGTATCGTAATTCTGTCACAAAACGCCAATAGATATTTTAAAAATTACATTACCGAAAATCCAAAGGACTTTTTAGAAAATATTTTTCGTCATTTTCCTATGCTTAAGCCAGAGACCAAGGCAACACTATTTCCTTTTATGTACCAAACATTTAATGATAAGTCTGCATTTAATCTCTTTTTGAAAAGTTCTTATAAACAACGTAAGAAGAAAGAATTAACTCCTTTAGCACAAACAATGCTGCTATTAGCCTATTGCTATATTGAAGTTTTTGACCCTAACGAGAGATTTGGATTTGATATAAAACCTGAGCATACAAATATTTTCTATGATGAGAAAGATATATTAAGAGCAGAACCATTAACAAATGATGATGTAATCAAGCGATTAATTAAGGAATCAGGCATTACCAAAAGTACACCAAGGAAAAACAACAGCAACCCAAAAGGTGAAGAGAAAAAGCCTAAAACAGAAGAATAATTCTACATCCTCAGTTAGATTATAGAACCCTTCCGGGGTTCCAATCTTCCACCAAGCAAAAAAAGCCCCGGCTGTCTAGCACAACCGGGGCTTTGACTTCAAACCCTTCTAACATTAAATAAAGAAAACTACTCCAAAAAGCAGCTACTGTGTCGCTGCACAGTGTGGTTATCGTAGGTGGCGTATCGCCACTATTGATTGCTTAGTAGGCCCGCTGTTTCCGTCCCTCCACAAAGTTTATAAACGATGTATTCACCACTTTGTTGCCGCCGGGGGTGGGGTAATCGCCGGTGAAGTACCAGTCTCCACGGTCGTTGGGGCAGGCTTGGTGAAGCCCCTCCACGGTTTGGAACACAATCTCCACCTTGGCCTTCATATCGGCAGGGTGCAGCATGTGGGCAATCTTTTTCGATATCTCCTCGACGGTAAACGGTCGGTAAATCTCCTTCACGTAGTTTACCACCTCCTCTTTGGGTAGGTTCTGCTGCTCCTTGCACTTGCGGTAAACCTCCTCAATTATGGCTTCCTGCCCCGTATCCTTAAGCAGCTCCATGGCAGCCCTAAAGGCCACAAAGTCGCCCAGGTTGCTCATATCTATGCCGTAGCAGTCGGGGTAGCGAATTTGGGGACAGCTGCTCACCACCACCACCTTTTTTGGTCCAAGGCGGTCGAGAATGCGGAGAATGGAGCGCTTGAGGGTGGTTCCGCGCACAATGGAGTCGTCAATTACCACCAGGTTGTCCTTGCCCGTTCGCACCGCACCGTAGGTAACGTCGTACACGTGGCCCACCAGGTCGTCGCGGCCGGTGTCCTGGGAAATAAACGTTCGAAGCTTTACGTCCTTTACGGCAATTTTCTCCACGCGGGGACGCGAGGAGATGATGGTGTCGAGCAGCTCGGGGGTAAGGCTTCCGGCAGCCTGCATTATGGCGGCCTTCTTCTGCTCCATCATGTAGCTCTCCACCCCTTTAACCATGCCATAAAAGGCCGTTTCGGCCGTATTGGGAATAAAGGAGAACACGGTATCGTCCAGCTCGTAGTTTACCGCCTCCAGAATGGCTGGGGTGAGCAGCTCGCCCAGCCGCTTGCGCTCACGGTATATTTCGGAATCGGTTCCTCGCGAGAAGTATATGCGCTCAAAGGAGCAGGACTTCCGCTCCTCCGGTACCCTAATCTCCTCCATGCTCACGTGCCCGTCGCGGCGAATGATGAGCGCCGATCCCGGCTTTATCTCCTGCACCTTTTCGAAGGGGACATTAAGCACGGTTTGAATCACCGGGCGCTCGCTGGCCACCACCGCAATTTCGTCGTCGCTGTAGTAGTAGGCCGGACGTATACCCCAGGGGTCACGGGCCACAAAGGCATCGCCGTGGCCAAAGAGCCCGGCAAGCGCATAGCCGCCGTCAAAGTCCTTGGTGGCGGCCTGCAGCACCTTCTTTATGCTAATGTTTTCTGCAATAAGCTCCGATATGCGAGCGTTGGGAAAGCCCTCATTCTTATACTGGCGGAAGAGCAACTGGTTCTCATCCTCCAGAAAGTGGCCCATTTTTTCGAGCACCGTTACGGTGTCCGACATATCGAGGGGATGCTGACCTAGGTCGATGAGCTTCTGAAACAGCTCGCCCACGTTGGTCATGTTAAAGTTACCGGCCAGCACCAGCGTGCGGGTTTTCCAGTTGTTTTCGCGAACTACCGGGTGCACATACTCAATGGAGTGGTTGCCAAATGTGCCGTAGCGAAGGTGCCCGAGGTAGAGCTCGGCGGCAAACGGAATGTTGGCTCTGGCAAAATCGGGGTCGGAGAAAAGGTCTGGCCTATCGGCATAGCGCTGCACACCCGAAGTAATATGGTCGAACACATCCCTAATGGGAGAACCGGAGTTGGAGCGGAAGCGGTCGATAAAACGCCTACCAGGTTCCAGGTCCAGCTTAATGCTTGCCACTCCGGCACCATCCTGCCCTCGGTTGTGCTGCTTCTCCATCAGCAGGTAAAGCTTCTGAAGGCCATACTGCCAGCTGCCATACTTCTCCTTGTAGAAACTCAGCGGCTTAAGTAGCCTGATAAGGGCAATTCCACACTCATGCTTAATCTGGTCGCTCATGGATTATGGTGTTCGTGTTATGCGTTAAACGAATATATAACAACAAAAAGGAGCTGCCGGTGATGGTAGCCCCAAATATTTTTGAAGTAAAGTTGAGCAGCTGCTGTTCAAGAAACGGTGAAGCTGACTTTTGCCTGGCCGGAGACAACCTCTCCTGTTGCTCGGTACGTTGCCTACATAAGCCGGATAGTGTCTTGGGGTTGGTTCCATCAGCGGGTCAATCGACTCTTGGATAGTTAATGGTTTCCTGGACTATAAACGCATCGGGGAAATCTTTCTCCACCAGCTTGAAGGCTTTCATGGCTTCGAAGCGGGTTCGGAAATCGCCCACAGAGACCTTGAAGTAAGGGTTGTCGTAGTAGCGGTAACAGGGTAAATCGGGATATTTGGCGATAAAATCGGCCACTAAATCCATCGACTTTTGTCGTGCCTGCTGGCTATTTTCCCTGTATATCCTAATGCGAAAACCGGGCATACCCTTGGTTTTGGCATTCTGCAGCTCGATGTAGTCGAAGAGCTTCTTTACCTCTGGATCCTGATGAATTATAACGCGGCCCCCCGATACAGATGGCTGTTGAAGAAACTGAAAGTAAGGAACGTAAGATGCCTTTGCCGTGGTATCGGATTGTGCTCTAAGCGAAAAGGGGAACAACAAAACGGCAATGGCTACAATGGATAACTTCATTGGTATTCCTGTTATTATTACAATTCCGAAGAACTTCGATGGAATATCCTCGGTAAAGTTTGCGGCAAAGGTATCTAAATTATGCCATTTGCCCAACTCTTATTCGGTCCCTTTTAGCTGTTTTGCCACCTCAGTAATAGACTGATCCTTGAAAAGGAAGCTTTTCCCAAACAGTCCGGCCTTAACACGAATCTTTCCGGTAACCTTAACCTTTTCGGCCAGCTTTTGAGGATTGCCCGAAAGCAGCACCGAGCCGCCCAGCAGCATGTTGCGCAGCTCCAGCACAATGGCAGCAGTTACGTCACCGTTGTATTCCTTGGGAATAACCACCTTATTCTTCAGGTAGAGCTTTCCCAAATGCTGCCTACCCATATTGGCATCAAAATCCACCTTCTTTATGGTAATCTTCCGCTTGTTAGGGTTATTAACATTGGCAACCAGCGTAATGTTAACCTTATTCCCCTCCAACGAGCTCACCTGCACGTTACTCATTTGCGACACGGTAACGTTGTGCATAGTTCCGCATGCCGACAAACCAGCCAACAAAACGCCAAAAATCAAAAACCTAACTGCCTTCATTTGCATTAATTCAGGTATAAGTACTGTAGCAATAAACGAAAAAGGAGGATGAGTATTGTCCTCCCCTTAGTCGGCAGCCTCCATTGCCGCCATAAGCTCTTCGGTAAGCTCTAGGTTGTGGTAAACGGCCTGCACATCATCGTTGTCCTCAAAATCTTCAACCAACCGGAGCAGCTTGAGTCCCTGCTGTACGTCCAGCGTTTTCATGTCGTTTGGAATGCGGCGAAGCTCAGCATTCTCAACCTCAACACTCAGCTCCTCCAACTTCTTCTGCATTCGACCAAAATCCTCCATGGCCGTAATAACCTCAATGGTATCCTCGTTCACATCGATATCCTCAGCACCACCATCGATAACCTCCAGCTCAAACTCCTCCATGCTCTTTACATTGGCTGCAGGAATGGTAAATACCCCTTTTCGGTCGAAAAGGAAGCTGAGCGAGCCATTGGTACCCATGCTTCCACCTTTTTTTGTAAAGATCGAACGGATTGTGGAAACAGTGCGGTTATTATTATCGGTAAGCGCCTCCACAAAAATGGCAACGCCACCTGGGCCGTACCCCTCAAAAGTCATCTCCTGCAAACCCGTTTTATCCTGATCGGCCTTGTTAATGGCGCGTTGAATATTATCCTTAGGCATATTTACGCCCTTGGCATTGTTGATGGCAAGACGAAGTCTAGGGTTTGAGTCCGGGTCGGGTCCCCCCTCTTTCACAGCAACCATCATCTCCTTAATTATGCGAGAAAACATTTTTGAGCGCTTGGCGTCCAATGCTCCCTTTTTCCGTTTAATTGTGGACCACTTATTATGACCAGACATAGCTCCTACAAGTTTTTCTTGTTTACTAACGTTGATTTTTCAGGAGTTCAAAAATAAGAATTTAACCCGTTATATAGAATTTCGGTGTCGTTTTTTCCCCTGAACACATCCTCATTTCCCTCGCTATGGTCAAAAAAAAGCATGGCAATGTTGGACATGGCAACGAATAACCCATTCATAGAAAAACGGAATGGCGGTGGCGTGGCATAAAAAATGCCATAGCGCAGCAAGATGCTAACCTTTGGTGAGATAGGTTTCTTTTATTTTTACATTCTATCATTTTGCTATTACCTTTGCAAAAAAAGTAAGAATGAACAGCCCCTTCAATAAGCCAAAACCAACAGAGTTTAAGAATATTAAACCCGTATATAGCGAAAATCTTCCTAAGCTCTACATTGAAACCTACGGTTGCCAAATGAACGTGAATGACTCTGAGGTTGTTGCGTCCATTATGCAGGCCAATGGGTACGTAATTACCGAACAACTTGAAGACGCTGACATTATTCTGATAAACACCTGCTCCATTCGCGATAATGCTGAACAGCGCGTGTGGGGTCGGCTCGACGTATTCCGTCAGGAGAAGAAAAAACGTCCATCGGTGCTGGTAGGCGTAATTGGCTGTATGGCGGAGCGCCTTCGTGAGGAGCTTATCGACCGCGACAAGCTGGTGGATATGGTGGTTGGTCCCGACGCCTACCGCGAGTTGCCCCAGCTGGTACGTGCCGCTGAAGGGGGGCAAAAGGGCATTAACGTGTTGCTATCGCGCGAGGAGACCTACGCGGAGATTAGCCCAATCCGTCTCGATAAGAACGGCGTTTCGGCCTTTATATCCATAATGCGAGGATGCAACAACATGTGCACCTACTGTGTGGTTCCTTACACGAGAGGTGCCGAACGTAGCCGTGATCCAAAAACCATTCTCAAGGAGGCCGAGGAGCTGTTCGCCAATGGCTATCGAGAGGTTACTCTTCTTGGTCAAAATGTAAACTCATTCCGGTGGCAGGAGAATGGTGTGGAGATAAATTTTGCCGAGCTGCTCGAAATGGTGGCGCAGGTAAGCCCCTCTCTACGTGTTCGCTTCTCCACGTCGCATCCCAAGGATATTTCCGATGAGGTGCTCTACACCATAGCCATGTACGAGAATATATGCAACAGCATACACCTGCCCGTGCAATCGGGTAGCAGCCGCATTCTCAAGCTGATGAACCGAAAGTATACAAGAGAGTTCTACATGAGCAGGATTAGGGCAATAAAGCAAATCTTACCCGACTGCTCCCTATCCACCGATATTATTGCAGGATTCTGCACCGAAACGGAGGAGGATCATCAGGATACCATCTCGCTTATGGAGTGGGTTGGCTACGACTTTGCCTACATGTTTAAGTATTCCGAGCGACCAAACACCAAGGCTGCTCGTCATCTTGCCGACGATGTTCCTGAAGATGTAAAAACCAGACGGCTTAATGAAATTATTATGCTTCAGAATAAGCTTTCGGAGCAGAGCAAGAAGAAGGACATTGGTAAGTCGTACGAAGTTCTGGTGGAAGGAGAGTCAAAGCGCTCGAGCAACTTTTTCTACGGGAGAACACTACAAAACAAGGTGGTTGTTTTCCCAAAGGAGAACTGCAAAATTGGAGACTACGTATTTGTTGAAATTTCCGACTGCACTTCAGCAACCCTGATTGGAAAAATAGTGGAGGAGTAAGTAAATACTTCTCCCTTTCTCCACCCCCTATTATATAAAGGTATATTTTTAGCCTACTCGGGTTAGAAGAGCCATGTAAAATCCATCACCATCGGTTTGTGAAGGAAGTAGCTGGAGCTGTTTTTCCATCTTAAACGAAGGGTTCTCTATTAGAAAAGCCTCTACCTGCTTGTGGTTCTCGGAAGGTAGAATGCTGCAGGTGGAATACACCATTTGCCCACCCTTCTTCACCAATGCAGAATAGGTGCGAAGTATCTCCTGTTGCTGACGGTGAAGGTTTTCGAGCGCATTCTCCTGCATCAACCAGCGTGCCTCCGGGTTGCGACGCCATACACCCGTCCCGCTGCAGGGAACATCCAACAGCAGCCGATCAACCTTCATATTCAGCTTTGTAAGCGAGTTGGCATCGGTTGTTTGCCGTGCCTCCACAATAAACACGCCAGCCCTTTTGGCTCTATGCTTAAGTGTGTCGAGCTTCCACTTCATGGTGTCCGTAGCAATAAGGCGGCCCCTATTCTTCATCAGATCGGCAATATGCAGCGTTTTTCCTCCGTTGCCTGCACAGGCGTCCAATACTGTCATGCCAGGCTTTGGCGCAAGCAGCTCGGCCACCCGCTGCGACGAGATGTCCTGCAGTTCAAATAGCCCCTCGTGAAACTCCGCGGTGGTAAACAGGTTTACCTTGCGCCCCATCACAATTCCGCTTCCCACATCAGTGGCAATACTGCACTCAAATCCATGCGATTCCAACCTGCCTTTTAACTCCTCAGGAGAAATCTTCATGGTATTCACCCTTAAAGCCTGTAGTGGCGGATAGTTAAGCGCTTCCAACTCTTTAACCCATGCTTCACCCAGCTCCTCCGTTCCAAGATTGAAGAGCCAATCGGGCACAGAATGGGCAATGGCCGGATTGGTTGCAGCACTGCTCTCCACGCGCTTCAGAAATCCATCAACATTAAAACGAGGTAAATCAAGCCTTTTGGGTACGCTTATCCCCCTCCAAACAAAGTAAGCAGCCGAAAGCATGTAGGCACGCTCAATGGGCTTATATCCCTTAAAATCCATGCCGGACTCCAGCAACCGCTTATTTCGGAGAAAGTCGTAAAACATTTCGGAGACGCTCCAGCGATCGCCATCCTTCAGCCCCTTCTTTTCGGCGAAAAGACGTTGGAGAATTTTGTCGGCAAAGCCTGGCTCCACGTCAAAACGACGAATTGCTTCGGCAAGAAGAAAAAGCGTAAGCTCATCTGCGTGTTTTACGAATTTAGCCATGTAGTGCAAATTATTGCGCAAAAGTAAAAAGAAAAGCCCTTAAAAAAAGGGCTTTTCACAAATGTTTAATACTGTAAATCGTTAAACAACGAGCTTGGCCTTAATATCGGCATTCAGCTCTTCCTTGTCGTTAAACCATTCGGTAAGACCATAAAAACGGCCACGAATGCCATCTACAGCATATGTTTTAAGCACCTTTTCCTGGTTAAGCATTCTGGTTAAAATGCTCGAAAGGGACATGCGAACTTTTTGACGCTCATCATCAGGAACTTCAAACTCGTCGTAAGCAGCCTGAATTATTTCATTGGCAAGCATCACGGTGCTCTTATCCCGGATTGTATTCAGGATAAAGTCAGCCCATTTTACTTTTTTCTTCTTGCGGCGATTCTTTTTCCGTCTTGGTGCTTCTAGGTCACCCGATGCACCAGCCAGCATTGACTGAGAGAACGAAGTTGACATATCATCTTCGTCATTGGCCATGTCGGAAACATCAGTACCAATGCGCGCCAGTATTGCCTGCAGCTGGCGCACACGTGCATGTGCCTTTTCCAGCTCGCTGAGGCAGAATGTTTTGAAGTCTGCTACTTCATTCTCGGAGAGGACGATTTTTTTCATAACAATTACATTTGTAAATATTAAATTGAGGACGAAAGTTCAAAACGCATTAAAAATTAAGCCAATAACCAACTTCTCATGCCCAAAAAAGAGTGGCTCAAAAATTCAATGTAAATTTAATAATATCCGAAATAAATTTCAAGGGTATTGTCAGTTAATTTGTTTATTTTTTTTACATTTCAGGATCACTTCTCTGTAACGCCTGAATTTAAAGCAATACAGCACGTTAAACCTTTTTAACTTTTTCACTTCAAACATGATAATTAACCTAAATTAACAATCATATGAGTCAAAAGATAAACGAGTTCCGAGAGTATAGGAAGATGATGAACGAGAGGCTTCTCGCTGCCGACAACCTCGTAATTAAAAGAATTTTCAATCTCGACACCAATACCTATGTTGATGGTGCCCTTAGCGCTAAGACAAAGGAGATGCTTGGACTGGTAAGCTCCATGGTACTTCGATGCGACGACTGTGTTAAGTATCATCTGGAGCAGTGCTTTGCACTTGGGGTTACTAAACCAGAAATAATGGAAATTTTTGCCGTAGCGAACCTAGTTGGGGGCACCATTGTAATTCCCCATACCCGCAGGGCTCTAGAATATTGGGATGATTTGGAACTGGATGGTTAATTTGGTATCATAAAAGATTACATCAATACCTATGGTGCACTTAATCTCTGCGCATGACAATGATTTACCTAACCTTGAACCCACATTATGGAAGAGCTATTTTAGTGGAAGCCATGTTTCTCTAGCAAAAAGGGCATTTACATCAGCAATCAATTTCCATTAAAACAACAATTAAGTTTATTGGCATTATCCTAGCGACTGCTTTCACCATAGATTGTGATGATTCATGGAGTACGTGAATCTGCTATATTGAACTACAACATCTACTTTGGAAAGTTACTACATCAAAAAGGGTAAAAGAGATCCTATAGCACAATGGCGATTATTTGCATAGAAGTGGCGATACTTTCTTGAGCGCGAAAATTACCTCAAGAAGCATCACCCGATCCTAATTACATCTATCAAACATTTGATTAACAGAAAAAAACAAACAAAGAGAAGAGGGTTGAATAACTATTTCAACAAATTCACTGAAACAAAAAGAGAAAAAAGGATTAAGTGAAAAGTGATCGAAACGTTACATGAATGAGGCTTGTTATTTAGACTCAGTCTATATTAACCCGTATTCTTGTCCTTTTTACAGCATTTTATGTAAATTGTTCAGCGAAACATCGATTGATTTCGCTTGTCTTACTTTTGAATCAGAATGAGACAAAAATTTTTTTGGTGTTTCGAGAACAATGGACCGTAAATTCGCATATTTTTGCATCGTGATTTTCAAACCTTCAAACCTTAAACTTTTAATTTTTAAAGAAATGAAAAGATTTGCACAACTGCTGATGATCGCTGGAATGCTTTCAATGTTTGCTTGCAGCTCCAACTCTGGAAAGACTGAAGCTACTACCGATTCTACTACTGTTACTGAGCAAGCTGCTCCTGCTGCTGATACCGCTGCTCCTGCTGCTGATACCACTGCTGCTGCTGCTCCTGCAACTAAGTAATTAGTCTCAGAACAAAGCATTCTGAAAGGAAATAAAAAACCTGCCATGTGGCAGGTTTTTTTTATTTAGTGCTTAAGGTTTAACCTCAGCGCAAGTTCATCCAGCTGCAATTCGGAGATGGGCGATGGGGAATCGGCCATCAAATCGCGGCCTGCATTATTCTTGGGAAATGCAATGAAATCGCGGATGGAGTCGGATCCGCCAAAAATGGCGCAAAAGCGATCAAACCCGAAGGCAATACCACCATGCGGTGGAGCACCATACCGAAATGCGTTGATAATAAATCCAAACTGGCTCTTGGCCTCTTCGTCAGTAAATCCAAGCTTCTTAAACATCAGCTTCTGCACTTCGGAGTCGTGTATACGAATGGAACCTCCACCAATTTCCACCCCGTTGACCACAAAATCGTAGGCATTGGCCCTAACCTTGCCCGGATCTGTTTCCATGAGAGGTATATCCTCTACCTTAGGTGAGGTAAATGGATGGTGCATTGCATAGAATCGCTTGGTATCCTCATCCCACTCAAGTAGTGGGAAGTCAACTACCCAAAGAGGGGCAAAAACATCTTTCGGACGCAAACCAAGTCGATTTGCCATTTCAAGACGCAAATCGCCCAAGGCTCCTAGCATGTTCTTTCTCTTGCCTGTAAGAATTAGGAGTAAATCACCCTTTTTCCCTCCAGCTTTGTGAAACCATCCTTCAAGCTCTTCGGCAGAGTAAAACTTGTCTACCGATGATTTTATTGAACCATCATTCTGCCACTTCACGTAAATGAGCCCTTTAGCGCCTACCTGCGGGCGTTGAACCCATAGCGTAAGTTCGTCGAGCTGCTTGCGGCTATACTCGCTGCAACCAGTCACGCAAATACCGCCAACAAACTCAGCATCGTCCACAACCTTGAAATTCTTCCCCCTAGCCAACTCTCCAAGATCGTTAATCTCCATTCCAAAACGAATGTCTGGCTTGTCTGAGCCATAACGCTCCATGGCTTCTGCAAAAGTGATACGGGGGAATAATCCTGTAAACTCAATACTCTTCACCGTTCGAAAGAGGTGCTTGGCCATACCCTCGAACGTCATTATAACATCCTCCTGCTCCACAAACGACATTTCACAGTCAATCTGCGTAAACTCCGGCTGGCGGTCAGCCCGCAAGTCCTCGTCGCGAAAGCATCGAACAATTTGAAAATACTTGTCGTAGCCTGCCACCATAAGTAGCTGCTTAAACTGCTGAGGCGACTGGGGCAAAGCGTAAAACTGCCCCTGGTTCATGCGCGAAGGAACTACGAAATCACGTGCGCCTTCGGGCGTTGATTTTATGAGGTAAGGCGTTTCTATCTCTAAAAAACCCTCCGTGTCGAGATAGCGTCGAATTTCCTGAGCCATACGATGGCGAAGCGCTATAGCCGATTGCAGAGGATTTCTTCGTAAATCGATATAGCGGTATTTCATGCGAATCTCCTCGCCCCCATCGGTATCATCCTCAACGGTAAAGGGAGGGGTGTCGGATTTGCTAAGAAGGGTAAGCTGCTCCATCTGAATCTCGACATCACCGGTTGGCAGCTTAGAATTTTTGCTAGCTCGCTCAATCACCAAGCCTTTTACCTGTATCACATATTCTCGTCCCAACTGCTCAATAGCATCCTTAACCTGCTCTGGCGAACTTTCGTTGCAAACCAGCTGCGTAATACCATAACGATCACGCAAATCGACAAAGGTCATCCCTCCAAGGCGACGAATACGTTGAACCCATCCGCTAAGCATAACGGTTTCGCCCTTATGGCTAAGGTTCAACTCTCCGCATGTATGTGTTCTATACATTTCTTATTTATTTGTTACATTGCGAAAGTAACACAAATATTGCTTTCTGCTGGCTGGCAGGCTTTAAAATATTTCCCACATACATGAATAGCACAGAAGAACTTGGACCAGATGAACGCTTCATGACCGAAGCACTTAAAGAGGCCTCAAAAGCACTGGCGCGCGATGAGGTTCCCATTGGAGCCGTGGTTGTAGTAAACGGAAAAATAATTGCTAGGGCACATAATCTCACCGAAACGCTAACCGATCCAACAGCGCATGCGGAGATGCAGGCCATAACTGCAGCCACAGCAGCTATTGGAGGGAAATATCTACCAGATGCAACCATTTATGTTACGGTAGAGCCATGCCCTATGTGTGCCGCGGCTCTCTACTGGGCTCAAATTGGCAAGCTTGTATACGGGGCAGATGATCCTAAGAGAGGCTACTCATTGGTGTCACCAAATTTGCTACATCCAAAAACGGTGGTGACAAAGAAAGTTCTGGGCACCCAGGCCTCCCTTCTGATGAAAGATTTTTTTCGTAAAAAACGTTAAATAGTTGTATGATAGAAGTGTATATGAAACCAATTATCTAAATTCTTTTTAAATTAGCAGCCAAGGTTGTCATATAACATGTTTATTTGCCTCAATACGCTATTTTTAAAAACTTGAATAGTAACCTAAATCAAATACTACACATGAAGAACAAAACTTTCCGTTCACTCTTTATGGCCACAGCAGCTGTACTACTAACAGCGGGTATGGCCTTTGCACAATCAACCACCAAAGATGCAGTAGAGGCATTTAACGCCGGGGTTACTGCAAATGAGGCTAAGAACTACACCGAAGCACTGACTCAGTTCAACAAAGCGTTGGACATTTGCAATCAGGTAGGGTCCGAAGCAGATGAAATTAAGCTTCAGGCAGAAAAAGCTATTCCCGGTGTTCAGTTCAACATTGGTCTCGGGTTGTATAACCAAAAGAAAATTGAGGATGCCATCACGGAGATAGAGAAGGCTAAAGATTTAGCCATTAAGTACGGTGATGAGAAGACTCAAAAGAAATCAGAAAGAGTTGTTCCACAGCTTTACAACTTCTTAGGTAACGGTTCTTTGCGTGATGGTCAGTACGAACAAGCTATTGCTTTCTACAACAAGGCCATTGCCCTTGACTCCAACTATTCAAAGTGCTACTTAGGCTTAGGATTGGCTTACAGCAAAATGAATAACTTGGATAAGGCAATTGCGGCTTTTGACAAAACCATTGAGGTTGGAACAGCAACCAATAAAGCAGAAGATGTAAAGGATGCAAAAACTTCTGCCCGCGACAATCTGTTGGTTCAGGCCTCCGATGAGCAAAAGAAGGAAAACTACGCTGATGCTTACAAGCACTTTAACCAAGCGCTGAAATACGACGATAAAAACAGCGAAACCTACTTAGGTCTTGCCGCTGCGGCAAACAAGCTCTCCAAGTTTGACGATGCCGTTGAGGCTATCAATAAGGCTTTGCCCCTGCTTGATGGAACCAGCGACAGCAATAAGGCTCCTTACTATTTTGCCCTAGGAAACGCCTACCTTGGCAAGAAAGACAACACCAACGCCTGCGATGCTTACAAAAAAGCAGCCTTTGGTACTTTTAAGGAGGCAGCCGAATACCAAATTAAGGATGTTCTTAAATGCCAGTAATATGGTGATAACCCAATAAAAAAGGTCGGCTTAACGCCGGCCTTTTTTATTGCCCACCAAATAATTACCTTTGCAGGCTGAAAAAATTTACCCATGCTTGCACAGAACGGTTACCGCATTATTTTCTCCGATGTAGATGGCACAATCCTCAACAACGATAAAGATGTTTCACAAGAAACCATTGCCATCACCAATAAGCTATTTGAAGTTGAGCATATCCCAACCGTTCTGATTTCGGCAAGAATGCCAGCAGCTATCACTCCAATCAGCAAAAAGTTATGCCCAAACGCTCCAATTATTGCCTACAATGGAGCACTCATTTTAACTCCCGAAAATGGACAATACAAGGTATTGCAATCTCTCTCCTTCCCTTCGGAGGTAGCCAAGGGCATAATTACTCAAAGTGAGAGAGAGGGTTTTCATGTTGGGGTTTTCCATCACGATAGGTGGATTGTAAATCAACACGACAGCTGGACCGAACACGAAATATACAGCACCGGATTAACCCCAGAGGTATTGAATAACAGCAAGCTACTTTTGCTGCTACAAAAGGAAATGCCTCAGCTGCAAAAAATAATGGTTATGGCCTCTTCTGACGTTATTGATAGGTTTGAGCAGGACATTGCCAACAACTACATGAATATCGTTACAGTATACCGCAGCGCAGATATTTACATGGAAATAACGCCAGCTGGAAGTAGTAAAAAGCAAGGAGTGCAACTCCTGCTAAACCACCTCAGCATCGACTCCAAAAACGCCATTGCCTTTGGAGATAACTATAACGACCTCGAAATGCTTAAATTTGTTGGTTTAGGAGTCGCAGTTGACAATGCTCGGGATTCGGTTAAGGCTGCTGCAAAAATGGTTACCGGCAACGGTAAGCAAAACGGCGTTGCCAATGCCCTCAGCCAAATATTTAGCCTATAGTTGACCACATGGAGTCAATAAAATCATTGGAGTTGCTTGCCCCTGCAAAGGATTTGTATTCGGGCATTGCTGCCATCAGCTGTGGTGCCGATGCCGTATATATCGGTGGGCCACAATTCGGAGCAAGGGCTGCGGTTGGCAATTCCATGCACGATATACAAAAGTTGGTAAGCTACGCCCATCGTTACTTCTCCAAGGTATATATGGTTATGAATACGCTCCTCTACGATAACGAAATCAAAGAGGCGGTACAGCTTGCTCAACAGGCATGGGATTCCGGCGTTGACGCACTTATTATCCAGGACCTTGGATTGTTGGAAACGAATCTACCACCCATTCCGCTTTTTGCCAGCACCCAAACCAACAACGTCTCTCCTGAAAAAGTAAAGTTTTTGGAAGATGCGGGGTTCTCTCGTGTAATCTTGGCTCGAGAGCTTAATCTAAAGCAGGTTCAAGATATTAGGCATGCTACAACCATCGACCTAGAATTCTTCATTCATGGAGCCCTATGTGTTTCTTACAGTGGACAATGCTACCTGTCGCAAGCGCTTACAGGACGAAGTGCCAACAGAGGTGTGTGTGCACAGCCGTGCCGTATGGCCTATAACCTCACCGACGAGAAAGGGAAACGGCTACGGGAAAATCAGCACCTGCTCTCCCTTAAGGACCTTAACCTCTCCAGCTATCTTCCACAACTTGTTGAGGCCGGAATCACTTCATTCAAAATTGAAGGTAGGCTAAAGGATGAAACCTACGTAAAAAATATGGTGCTCCACTACCGCCGCTTACTCGATAACTATATCGCCCAAAATGGTACCTTTTGTAAAGCCTCTTCAGGTTTAATAGAGGCAGCATTTATACCGGACCCAGAGCGCTCTTTTTCTCGAGGATTCACCTCCTACTTTGTGGAACAGCGAAATTTAATGGCATCGCTGCAAACGCCCAAATCGGTTGGGAAGAAAATAGGGGTTGTTGCCAAAGTCGATGGTTTTTCGTTCACCATATCAACGCATGAAGCCCTTTCAAATGGCGATGGCATTTGCTTCATCTTGCCAAATGGAACTCTCGTGGGGACAAACATCAACAAAGCAGAGAATGGACGCATATTTCCCAACTCTATGGAGGGTATCTCCAATGGAGTTACCATTTTTAGAAATTTTGATAGGGAATTTACACTGCAGCTAGAAAAGGCTGTAGAACGTAAAATTTGCACCACTGTTTCTCTATTGGAGACCCATGAGTCAATGCGCCTTATCACCGTTGATGAAGATGGCGTAGAAGCACAAGTAGCGCTTAAACGTAATGATCTTGCGCAGGCACACAACCAAGAAAAGGCAGCCAAGACATGGCAAGAGCAGCTGGCAAAGGGAGGAGATTCAATCTTTCGGGTAATTGATGTCGATATAGAGACAGAAACGTTGCCCTTTATGCCAATCAGTGGTATAAACCAACTCCGAAGGGAACTTTTGAAACAGCTCGACGCCAACAGAGCGGCTTCCTACAAAAGACAGGAAACCAGGGTAGCCTTAACCAACCACCCTTACCCCGAAAGCAGTGTTGACTACCGAGGTAATGTGCTGAATGACCTTGCCAAAAAGTTCTATGAACGCCATGGCACCAGAGTGGTTCAGCCAGCTTACGAAGCTATTTTACCAGCAAAGGGAGACATCGTTATGACCACCAAATACTGCCTTCGCTACGAACTTGGTGACTGTCTCCAGAAAAGAGCTCCGCTAGAGCAACGGCTTCCTTCTTCCCTATTTTTGGAGAATAATGGTAAGAAACTTGCACTTGAATTTGACTGCAAGCGGTGTGAAATGAAAATAAAATTAGCATAGCAATGCAAATATTGGCGCCACATCATGGCTGGAACGACTATGAAATGGTAGATTCCGGCGGTTTTGAAAAGTTGGAACGTTTTGGACGCTACATTGTACGTCGACCAGAACCACAAGCCCTCTGGAAAAAGAGTTTGCCGGAAGAGGAGTGGAAAAGGTTAGCCCACGCCAGCTTTATACGCAAGCAAGGGAAATTCAACGACGATCGTGGCGATTGGTTTCCCAAGCCCGGCATGCCTGAACAGTGGAAAATTGGCTATACCCACAACGAACTCAACTTTACCATGCGATTGGGGCTCACCTCGTTTAAGCACGTGGGTATATTCCCCGAACAGGCGGCAAACTGGGACTACATCTATGAAAAAACAAAAGCTATTAGTGCCGAAAAACCCAAGGTGCTGAACCTTTTTGCCTATACTGGTGGTGCTTCACTCGCTGCCTGTGCGGCAGGTGCCGAAACAGTGCATGTAGATTCAATTAAGCAGGTGGTTACCTGGGCACGGGAAAACATGGAGCTCAGCGGCCTCAACGGAATCCGCTGGATACTAGACGATGCTCTTAAGTTTGTAGAGCGGGAAGTTCGCCGAGGCAACCTCTACAATGGGATTATCCTCGATCCTCCAGCATACGGACGAGGTCCCAACGGAGAACGATGGGTATTACAAGACAGCTTATCGGATATTCTGAACGCCTGTAGCCAGCTGCTCAAGCCTACAAACAGCTTCTTAGTCCTAAACCTATACTCATTAGGGCTATCGTCAATTATTGCAGAAAATTTGGTGAACAGCTACTTTCAACAACCGCCAAATTTGGAATTCGGAGAACTATACATCCCCGACAAGTTTAAGAAAAATATGCCACTGGGCGTGTTTGCCCGGTTTAGCAGATAGCCAAAACTCAAAAGCCCGGTCAACAGTGTTGACCGGGCTTTTCTCTCAGGTTACTACAAACCCATCTATTAAACGAACTTGGTTGGTTTTGGTTGACAAGAACCGAAGCTCATCTATATATTCCCAAAAACACCAAAACGTGACAAGCAAAACGAAGTTTTTTTTCAAAAAAAAAGCAAAAAATCGTATTTGTCTGGTTATCTGCAATAAACAAAATATTTTTTTCAATATTTCACAGCGCACCCATTCACCTCATATAGGGTAATCCAAAGTCAGGTGATTACCCTATCGTAAACAAATACTCATTTCTAAAAACCACAGAGATGGAAGAGCAACATGTTTTACGATTTTTTCATACCTTTATCACATAAAACCCATAAAGCCATGAATAGCATTTTCATCAAAGGAACCTCGCAATACCCGGAAGTTACACTGGATAAGGCTTCCGGAAGGTTTGAGTTTTTTGGGAATTCCATTCCAGAAGATGCTAAGGAATTTTTTAGCCCTATTTTCGACTGGTGGGATGAGTACCTTCTGCATCCCAATCCGGTAACCGAAGTAAATTTTAGGATGAGCTACTACAATACCCCCTCGTCCAAAATGTTTTTTCACATACTGAAAAAGTTGGAGGCACTAAAAGAATCGGGTGCTGTGGTGAAAGTTAAATGGCTCTATACCGAAGATGATATTGACATGCGGGATGCTGGCCACGATTTTGCTGAAAACATTGCACTTCCCATTGAGCTAATCCCAATTCCTGAAGAAGAGTAAAGCTTTATAAGAAAAAAGGGGCTGAAAATTCAGCCCCTTTTTTTGTTACCAACTCGTTGAGTATTGTTGGTTATAAATACGGTAGGTAGCACTCTCACCAGTAGCTTGGTTCCGATACTGAATTGAGCCGGAAACAACAGGATTAGCCTTACCCGCAGCCGTTGTTAGCTGCTTAGGTAGCACACTGTTCAATGTCAGCTTTAGGTTATGATTTCCCTTCCCCGTAAAAGTTTGATTCACATCATCCACCACAACAGGAGCAACGCCCTTAAACTCCAAGGTAACCTTCTCTATCACAATTGGTGTATCGTACTTCGAGACAATGGTAAGGTTACAACTTGCCGCTAGAATGTTGTCAGCATCTTCTTCAATCTTTACAAATTGAATGGCATCACTGACATATATCTTAGTCTTGTTGGAGGCTACGTCAAAAAAGAATTTTTTGCTTACAGTAGCATTGCCAAACCTGTAAGATACCATAATGTTGTTTTCTGGATCTTCGTAGCAGTTGTCGTAATCGTAGGTAATCTCCCAGTCGGTAACGTTATTCTTTACACCAGTAATGCGAGCACACTCCGATTTAACCACGGGCTTCTTTACCGTTGAAATATTACGGTTGCCCAAACGAAGGGTAAACTTAAGCTTGCCAAGACTATTATCGACTTCGGTAAGTTCAATGGACTGGTATAGGTTCTTATAACGCGCAATTACCACGTTTACTTTATCCTGCCGTGCATCCACAAAGGCATCTTGCAAAGCCTTAAGCTCATCAATGTTTTTCTCTATTTGTTCAATAGACGATACTGTATCCACCTCGGCCTCGAGCCTATTGAGGTTTTCTGTCATTTCCCGATCGCGTTGTTTGAAATCGCTTACCAGCTTCTGAAGTTCAAACTCTGGAAAGGGATACTTAATATGGTAGTTAAAAACCGTTTTATTGGTCTTTTTATCGTACAACTTCTCCCAGTAATACTCATTCGCATTGGAGAGCGATATCCCTTGTAGATAGGGAACTTTGCCAGACTGGCTAGTTACCTGAGAAGAATATTTTTCGAGAAATGTTGAGACTGAGCTGTTGTAGCTACTCTCCTCCTTTGTCATTTCGCTTTTTGCCTTAACATTTTCGGCAACGGAGAGCACAATGCGTTCCTTTATGAGCATTAACGCATTTTTCTGGGCTTCCTCAATGGTTGAGCCAGAACCGCTAACAATTACAAAGTCCTTCTCAAGCCCATTTACCCAGCTGGGTTTTTTGCCACTTTTGTCTACCACCTTGGGCTGTGCAAAAGCAACAACTCCGGCAAGCAAAAAAAGTGCAACACATGTTAGCTTTTTCATCCGTAATGTAGTTTAAAGTTTTCGTGAAATTATCCGTAGGATAATCCGCCCGAGAGCTGAATGGAAACACCCTAACATCGGGAGAAGAGCGAAAACAATGCCTTTTCCAGATGGTTAATAGCTGTTAGATAAAAAAAGCTCAGCCAACCCTAGTTAGGGATAGCTGAGCTCTAGTTAGATAGATGAACTATTGTGGCTTGTCATTGGCCAGCTTATCCATCTCTTCGTTGAATATCTGCTCGTACTTCATCTTGTCGTAGTCGAGCTGCAGCTTCTGATCCTTGGAAATTTTGTCCTTAATGTTGTTCAAAAGATCATCCTTGTTAACCTCAACGGCCATGTAGGTAGTATACTTACCATCCTTTGTAAAAGTCTTGGAGCAAACGGTGGATACGTTATTCAACTCTTGGTTCACAACGTCTCTTGTCATTTGTTCAAACTTTTCCTCAAACTGGCTAGCATCGCTAATCTGACGTTCGTTGGTGTAACGGTCGGAAACGGATTTTAAAGTTCTGTTGATGGAGGCAGCCAGGTTGGCATTAGCATCAAGATTTGCCTTTCTCTTGGCGGTAGATTGATCTTGGCTGGTACCAATACCAGTTCCACGGAAGAACTTTGCATCACTGTGAAAATCGGCATCGCTACAAGGAGTAATAACCTCCTTCATATCGTCGGATGGCTTCACCACAGCTTGCTGAGTTTTACAAGAAGCCATTGAGAAGAGAGCAACAGCTACAAATGCTAGACCTAGATTTCTGAAAACGTTCTTTTTCATAGCGCTAAATTTTAATATGGTTAAGTAAAATTAAAAACTTTTTTGCCTTTCTCGTCTGAGAATTATTATGCGTTACAAAATTAGTGGTAAAGCCAAGCCCAGCTTGCGTCAGAGTGCGTAGCCCAATTGTTGCTGGCCCATGCTACCCCAATGTCGTGCACATTCTGCAACTTTTGCTTTTGCATATCCACATTGTCATCGTAACGCTTCATCTTGAAGTCCCAAACTTTTCCATCTTCTAGAAGCTTGTTCTTTATCTCGTCGGCAAGCGCTTGAGCTTCGGGGTAACAGCTGGCATCTGGTGTAATTTTCCCTAAGCTTTCAGCGGCCTTATCGTTGTCGAGATTGGCCCAAGCAGCTCTTGCAGCGGCAAGGTTCTGACCACAAGAATAATCCTCATATTGCTTATAAATCTCTACCGAGAGATCCATGCAGCGATCATAGCACTCGCGGCAAACATCCGGAACGGAAGAAAGCGTAAATATAGCTTCTTCATACTTACGTTGACCCGCAAGTGTCTGTGCATTTTTCATAATTACATCGCACTGCGAGTTGTAGTACTCAATGATCTTTTCCTTACCCTTTTCTATAAAACCCTTAAACTGGCCCATCTTGGGGTTAATGTTCTTAATAGCCATGATGTAAGCCTTGTCCTCCGATTGACCAACCCCCTTAAACTGAACAGAGGTTTGGCTAAAAATGGTCTGGGCAACAGCGTCTACTACGTAGAAGGTGAATTCAAGGGTAACCACCTGCTGAGGTGGCGCCGTTGGAGTAATATCCTTGGTTACAACGCTGATGGCTGGTACAATAAAGAATCGAGAGCCAAACTCCGATGCTCCAAGCCCATTTTGGGTTGTGATTTGGCGGAGCTTATTCACCAGCATACTTCTAGCACCAGAAGGAATATCGCCTGCCTGATCAGGAACAACAGTAGCGATGGCAAGACGTCCTGAATCGTCGGACTTACCCAGAGAGTTTTGTCCAAAAGAAGATACCATGCATACTAACCCAAGCGTAATAGTTATTAGCAGTTTTTTCATCTTTTTCGTTTTTAAGTTGTAGTGACGGACTAAATGCAATCCACAGCTTTCTGCTTTAATCAATATATGTGGAATCCATAGCAACTCATTACGGTTACCATGAGGAAACCGCAAGCGCTTCCGCCTATTTTTCTCCAATAATCAGCCAAGCTTCACCAAGTCCGCGCATGTACACCTTACTGGTTAAATTAAATGGTGCCTCAGACAGATATTTTCTAAGGGAGGAGACAAAAGAACGGGTATCAACAGCTCTCTCCCTACCCTTGGCGTCGGTCATGGTAAGCGGAATTCGAACCTGCTCGTAGCGAGCCATGGTGGCTGTAGCATCAGTGTTGTTGTAGCGCCCCTTAACACAGTTGTCGTCCATCCAACGGTTAATGGCCTCAACAAGTTCAAGCGTTTCGCCATTCACCTCATATTCAGTCTCCAAATCGTCGGTTGCACTATCCCACATTTTTACTAATACCTTAACCTCACGACCATTGGCAAACATGTCGTCGAAGTGGCTTTGCAGCTGCACGTTAAAGTTGTCGAGGTGAGCAAGAACAGCCTCTTCCAATAGAACAGGAAGCTCCGCTGAAAAGGAGGGGTTACCAGTTCCAGAAGCGCCAGCCACCTGCTTGTCGCTGTATGCATCAAGTCCCTGAAGATTAAAGGTAACAGACTTCTTAGGACCAGTTTGGTTAACAGTCCAGGTTACCTGAAGCCAGATATCGGCCTTGGCAACCTTTTTCAACTTGTCGATGGGGCTTTCGCTAATTCCAGCGCCACTCTTACTGCTAAGCATCGACTCTTCTGCCGATTCACTCTCCAACGATTTTAGTGAAGATTCAAGGTTTTTCAACGGAAACCCTCGAGCAGCCATTAACTCGTTAATTTTGCTTATCACCAAAAGAAGGTCAGCGTTTTCCTGAAGAGCCCTTTTATAATCAGGGACCTTTACCTTAACTCCCTGGTTATCGTACTCGAGCATGTAGCCATTTTGGTTACACCATACATCGCTCGGCACAACCATAAGGATAGGCTTCTTTGCCTGCGAAAAACCAAATACTGAAAATCCAAAGATCATTAACAGCATAAGGCTTAATGTTCTCATTTTATTACCCATAACGATATTTTTATAAAACGCAGTTAATGCAGATGGTTAAACATAAATTTTACAGAAGCACTGCTTAATAGAAACTTTGAATTCCATTGCGGTCATCAACGTTTCCATAGAAGAGATGACCTATTGCCCTGTAACCAAAAAAAGAGAAATAATTATGGCACCTACGCATTTCGCATAGCTGCAAATAGCGAAGTTGGTTAGAATCCAGAGTCGAGACTTCTAACAATGCCTGCATCCTCCAACGCCTTTCTCAGCGATGCAACATTTACAGACACTATAACTCCTATTTTATACTCCTTCCCAACTTTCATTCTATCCTCGGGTGCAATGGAACCATCACCAGCAACATTCACATATTTTAGGTAATCACCTCCATCAGCGAAGAAAGGTTGGAAAAAGTCAGCTTTCGAATCCTCAATGCTAGGATCGGATACCAGCGGTTTTTGACCTGGCACACCAGGTTTGCCAGCAAAACCTTTAAAAATCACACCATGCACTGCATTCTTTTTTGCCTGCTCAATGGCAACATTTGGCTTCTTTGAATACGACCATACTTTAATGAGATAAGTTCCCTGAACTCCCGTATTAACGGCCTCTATCTCATATCTAAAGTTCTCGGTGTCTCTATTTGCTTTCTTTCTCGCTTGTGCTGAGGTTGAAAAGGAGATAGAAACAAGCATGGCACAGATTAAACTTGCAATCTTTAGATACATTTTCATTGTGGTAGAAATTTTAGGTTTGAGAAATTGGTTATAATGTAGCTAGATGAACATCAATAATATTTTCCGGTAAAGAGTCAGCGTATTACTTTATCTGGCGAATGAGCATACCTGGATAGAATTTACTTCCGCCGTTAAATAAAGTGCGGTCAATTATGGGCTTCCCATTTACATTGCCTGTGGTATCGGCCTGCTGCTCCTCTGCAACCATGTAGCGATTATCCCAAATTTGATCGCCAACGCGGATAACTCCCTTACGCACATATTTGGTTTTGCCCAAATCGTCGATTGTTTGCTCCAGCACTTCGTACTTATCACCCTTTTCAAGCCCCTCCTTGAGTCCAATTTTTGCGGATAACGGATCAACCGTAAATAGCGGCGTCTTAGTTTTGAAAACATCGTGTGCTCTTTGCAACTTGGCAATTACAGCATCTACAGCCTTTACTGTTGCAATGCGAACAAGTTCCTCCTCGCTCTTTTTAGTAAAAATGGTTGACTGTAAGTCTGCCCAAGCCTTGTCAAAGCCAACCAGCTCCAGTTTGAAGAGGCTTGTGGTGTCGAAAGCGGCTACCTTATCCTCGGACCTATTTAACGAATCTACCCAGTAGTTTTGGTAAAATACCGCTGCAACAGAGTCATTCCAAGCCAGTTTATATAGGTAAGAGTTTGCCTGTATTACATATCCTTTCGAGGCCACATCGGCAGCCGCATTCCCAACTTTTGCTGCCACTTGAGCATATTGTCCACCATATTTCTGTAGTAATGCTAAGCCACGCTTGGCGGCTCCCATAACCTCCTCCTTGCTTACATACTTAAAGCGGGTAACAACCACAAATGTGTTCCCTATAAGCTCCTCCCCAGCATCGGAGAGCAGTGCCGTTCCTCTGGCAGAGGACTTAGCCAAACTTGCCTGCATTTCCGTTGCATCATACTGACCTCTATCTGCAATCAGGTTCATGTCGAAACAGCCATCTTTGCTGCGATCAAACCACTTGGCAACGAGCTGTTGAGGAATTTTATTGGCAGTGAAAAACTTTTGAATAATAGTGGGAAGATCCTGCGTGTTAGTAGTATCAACAAGGCCACCGGAAGTGCTTGACAGCAAAGACTTGCCAAATGTTTTTGCAACATTATCCTTCTTCGCCAACTTTTCTTCCGCAGTCAAAGGATAGTCCTTAGGGCTAAATGCCCGGATTGGCAATGTATGATCGTTAAATTTATCGGGAATGGGGGCTGTCTCAAAACAACGCTTAATGGTATCGGCCATAACTAATCCGGCGTCGTCAATCATTAAAGTGTAAATTGAACTTCTCCGATACTTAACACTTTGTAGCTGCTTATCATCCTTGTTCGTTGTTTGAGCGAAGGTTGAACCCACTGTCAAAAAACCGATAAGTAGAATTAGTAAAGTTTTTGCTCTCATATTCCTCCAATTTTCGTGTTAATACACATTGTTAAGGGCTATCCTATTACTGCTTAGAATTGGTTCATCATGCAACAGCGTTTCGAAAAATGAAATTTCGGTGTATTTATGCTCCAAAATAAAAGTTGAAATAGTGCACAAAACACGTCCAACCCATAATTTCTGTTTAAGCCTAGCCATTCAGTATTGAAAGATACATCATTTTGCAGTTACGTTACCACTTCAATTACAAAATAAAATTCGGCGCATACTAGCTGATAACAAGAAATGAGGTGAATAACCTGCTGATAATGTGGAATACGCCACCAATTTAACCTTCACAACACCTGCTGAGCGAGGTGCCAACTCTATTTAATCTAGTATTACCTGTAGGAGAATCTTTTTACAAACTGTCTGAACGGAAAAAAAAGAGGCGCTCAAAAGAGCGCCTCCATAAGAGTATTTGAAAATATAATCTATCTCAACTTCTCAGCTTTGCGAGACGCATAGCTAATTTTAAGTGCCGACGCCTTGCGGAGTTCCTGCTTGAGATCGGTTACAATTCCCATGCGAGTATTTTCATCCACCTTTAACGAGATGGTCAAGAATGCCTTTTCTGCTTCGTTGAGCTTGTCGCGTTCAGAGGCAACAAAGTCACGAATATCATTGAGGTTCTTAAATGCATCGTTAAGCTGAATGCGTGGTTCGGTACCATATAGAGCGCTAAACTGCTTTAATGGTGCTCCAACGTAGATGTAGCTCACAAGCGATTTCTTCTCCAACTTGGTAACTTCCGTAGCTTCTGGAAGCTTAATGTTAACCATGAGCGATACCTCCCTCATAGAAGTACTAACCATGAAGAAGAATAGCAACATGAACACAATGTCGGGAAGAGACGCAGTGGATAGAGCTGGCGTTTCCTTTTTTCCGTCTTTTCTAAACTTTGCCATAGCTACTTAACGTTTTTAGGTTCTGCCTCAGAAATGCGCTGAGGATAAACATCTTTCACGATATCCTGCTCCTCTTTGGTAAGGTTATCATACTTCTTACCAAATTTTGCCCTTGCAAAGTCATCACGAAGCTCATTATAGGCAGCTACCAACTCGTTCTGTACCATCATGTACATCTTGTAACTGGTACCTCTGTCGTTTTGGAGTGAAACAACTCCCTTAGAAACTGGCCACTCACCCAAGCCCTTAATGTTTTCCGTCTTCTTTTCAGAAAGATGCGGATCGTCATTCGGGTTTTCTACGAATTCCTTGGTTTTATCACGGAGCATATGTACGTCCATGGGCTGACCATTCACCAGCAGCTGATCATACTTGTTCACCAACACAATGAAAACATTGCGCTCCTTAACCTGAGTATTATCCTGCTTCTGATGAGGATCAGGCATTGGTGGCAGCAAGCGTGACAGACCGGAATCAACGTTCATGGTAGTTGCCATCAGGAAGAAGATGAGCAACAAGAACGCGATGTCAGCCATAGACCCAGCATTAATCTCCTCTACTTTTCTAGCCATATTTGTAGATAAGTTTATCAGTTAAACGATTCAAGCAACCTGCTTGATCGCGGAGTATTAGCGGAATAAGTCCCTAACCTCAGTATAAACAATGCTACCTACTGCAAATGCAGCAAGAAGGTAGAGAGAAATAACGCTTGTGTCAACAAAACTCAACATTCCTGGAGAATCGTTGGCTGGATTTGGAATTGAGAATGGCAGCTTAGCTGATGAAGACATCAGAAAAGCAACCAAAAAGAAAAGAACCAAAGCAGCTAAGCCCAGAAGAGTTTTCTTGGAGTTTGTAGGGTTAACGATCATGTTCACAATAGGGAAAATGATGGCCAAACCAATGGCAATGGCGAAGTAAACGTAAGCCAAGCCAAGGAATAGCTCCAGATCAATCACACCAACCAGAAAAAGAATAGGTGTAACGGCTGATAACCCTAGCAGAACATATTTAATGACAGCTTTAACGGTTTCAGACATGTCAAACTATTTTTTAAGGTTGTGTTTTGCAAGAATATCAATTAAAGAAATAGAAGCATCTTCCATTTCATTAACGAGTGTGTCAATTTTGGAGATAATGTAGTTGTAGAACAGCTGAAGAATCATAGCTACAATAAGACCACCTACAGTGGTGATAAGAGCAACCTTGATACCTCCTGCAACCAATGCGGGGCTGATGTCACCGGCAGCTTGAATGTTGTCGAATGCACCAATCATACCTACTACTGTTCCCAAGAATCCTAACATAGGAGAAAGGGTGATGAACAGTGAAATCCAGGTTAAACCGCTTTCCATGCGACCCATTTGAACAGAGCCATAGGAAACAACAGATTTCTCTACAACATCAAGACCTTCGTGCATTCTATCCAGACCTTGGAAGAAAATGCTGGCAACAGGGCCACGAGTACTGCGGCAAACTTCCTTAGCAGCTTCAATACCGCCACTCTGAAGAGCATCCTCAATTCTAGAAAGAAGCTTCTTGGTGTTGGTAGTAGCCATATTCAAATAGATGATTCTCTCGATAGCTAATGCCAAACCAATAATCAAGCAGAGAAGAATTGGGGTCATCCACGGCACACCACCTTCGATAAATTTCATCTTAATCTGCTGATGAATAGAGGTCTCCTGTTCAGCAGGTGCAGCAGGTGTTGCTGTTGCAGCAGGCGCACCTGCTTTTGCGGTATCAACCTGTTGGGTAGCAGCTGCAGTGTCTTTTTGGGCTGCCTCGTTCTGAGCATAAGTGGAAATTGCTCCAAAAGAAAGCATTCCCAGAAGTGCTACAAATCCAAATAGTTTTCTCATGATTTGTTGATGTTAGTTTTAAACGTTTGGGTTCTCTGTGTTTTAATTATTTTTTCACTTCAACCAAGTTGCTTATTCAGCGCGGAGAGAGCGGGATTCGAACCCGCGATACGCTTTTGGCATATACACACTTTCCAGGCGTGCGCCTTCGACCACTCGGCCACCTCTCCAAATTTCTCGTTAAAATTGATTGCGCAAATTACAAATTTTTTTTTTAATCCCAACCCTACTGGCTTATTTCCCCGTTAATTGATTCATCCAACCGCAGCCGTAATTCCGCCGCTGTATACTCCTGACCCAGAAGGAACATCAGCTTGGCTACTGCCGCCTCCGTGGTGATGTCGTAACCACTTTTCACACCTATCTTCTTAAGTAAGATACCTGTCTCGTATTTTTCCATATCCACGCTACCCGCATGGCACTGAGTTACGTTAAGCACAACTACCCCCTGCTCCACTGCATGCCTTACCCTATCGAGAAACCAAGAGGCGGTAGGAGCATTCCCAGATCCAAATGTCTCCAATATTACGGCCCTTAGCCCCTTAATGGACAATATACCATCTACCACCGCTGGCGTGATGCCTGGAAATATTTTAAGTATGGCAATATTGGTATCCAAGTTGGTAAAGGTTTTTAGCTCACGTAAACCTGTCGGGTAATTTATATAGGCATGGTTATACCTTATATTAATGCCTGCTTCGGCAAGTGCAGGGTAGTTGTCGCTACGAAATGCGTTGAAGTGGTCGGCGTTATGCTTTGTGGTTCTATTCCCCCTAAAGAGCATGTTCTCAAAAAATATGCATACCTCCGGTACCAGCGGCTGTCCGTTCTTCCGGGCAGCGGCTATCTCAATGGCCGAAATAAGGTTTTCCTTTCCATCGGTGCGTAAGGTGCCAATGGGAAGCTGTGAGCCAGTGAGAATTATGGGCTTGTCTAAATTTTGAATCATAAAACTGAGGGCCGATGCCGTATACGACATGGTGTCGGTACCGTGAAGTATCACAAATCCATCGTAGCGGTCATAATTGCTGCTGACAATCCCCACCAGTCTAACCCAAAAGTCAGGTTGTATATTAGAGGAGTCCACCAGCGGTGAAAAAGAGACCGTATCAATTTTAAACCCAAACTTTTTAAGCTCTGGAACCTCCTCCTCTATCTGCTCGAAGTTGAACGGAGCAAGAGAACCTGTTTCGGGATTATGCTTCATCCCAATGGTTCCACCAGTATATATCACCAAAATTGAAGAGGCTGTACTAGCATCCATACGCGTGACTAATTATAGATTGAAGAGCCGTTTTGCATTCTCTGTGGTCACCGCTGCCACGGTTTCAAAAGTTGAAGCCTTAAAGGTAGCCAGGGATTGAGCAATTAATGGAATGTTCGCTGAGCTATTTCGCTTACCTCTATGCGGTACAGGGGCGAGGTAGGGAGAGTCCGTTTCCAAAACAATCTCCTCTAGGGGAATGCTTCTCACCGTATTTTTTAAATCGGAATTCTTGAAGGTGAGCACCCCGCCTATCCCAAAATAAAAACCACCAAAGTTTCTAATCCATGCCACCTCATCCAATCCTCCTGAGAAACTGTGAAAAACGCCCCTCAATCCCTTTCCACGAAAAGAGGAGAGCACATCAAAAATTTCTGGAAAAGCATCCCTGCTATGGATAATTACGGGAAGCTGCTGCTGAAGAGCCAGCTCGAGCTGCAGTGAAAAGGCCTCCTTTTGCTCATTCAGGTAGGTCTTATCCCAATACAGATCGATGCCTATTTCTCCAATGGCCACAAAGGAGCCTTCATTGATTTTATTGATAACCGCTTCAAGACAATCCTTATAGTTGGCGCTTACCGACGTAGGATGGAGCCCCATAGCTGGCAGGCAACAGGAAAATTTCTCAGCCACAGCAAGCATGGGTTCAATGGAATCGCAATCAACATTTGGAAGAATAAAAACTGCCACCCCCTGCTGTTGGGCGGCTGAAACAACCTCCTCCAAATCCTGAGCAAAATCAGGCAAATACAGATGTGTGTGAGTGTCGATCAGCATAGCCAGTAAATGCGTGGCAAACTTAGTAAAAGTTGGCAACTTATCTAACGTCTCACCAAACCATAAAGTTTCCCAGGAAAACTCTTTACTACCCCTGAAAACTCAAGATTCAGTAGTAATCCAGAAACCTTACTCACCGACATTTGTGCTTTAATGGCAAGTACATCAAGGTTCTCCTTCTCTTGGCTGCCAAGCAGCTCAACTAGCCGCTTCTCCTCATCTGTTAGCTCGACAAAAAGTGCTGGCTGAACGGGATGTTTAATAACATCTGTTTCAGGCTCCCATCCCATCAGCTGAATAATATCACCTGCAGACCCAACGAGAGCGGCTTTATTCAACCGAATCATCTCGTTGCACCCCTCAGAGTACCTATCGCCAACCCTTCCTGGAACAGCCGCCACATCACGGCTATAGGAATTGGCAAGGTCGGCAGTAATCAGTGCCCCCCCTTTTACTCCCGATTCCACCACCAGCGTAAGGTCACTTAATCCAGCAATTATTCTATTTCTCTTTACAAAATTTTGTCTATCGGCCTTTGTCCCAGAAGGGAAATCGCTCACCAGGGCTCCATTGGCCATGATCTCTTTTGCCGCATTCTTATGTTCCGAAGGGTAAATGGTATCCAGGCTATGGCCCAAAACGGCAACTGTTCTCAGCCCATTCTTCATGGCAGCTCTATGTGCACAAATATCGATACCAAAGGCTAGACCACTAACAATCAGCGGTGAATGATCGTTGGCAGCAAGGTTGGTGATGATTTGCTCACAAACCGCTTTGCCATAGTCGGTAGCACTGCGCGTTCCTACCACTGCCATAATTTTTCGAGCATTCAGGTCAACATCTCCCTTGAGAAAAAAGACTACAGGCCCATCCTCGCATGCCTTTAAACGCTCAGGATAGCTCTTTTCAACATACACAAATGCCGAAATGCCATAACGCTCTATAAACGCCACCTCTTTTTCGGCCCTATCGAGCACCGTCTGCTGGGAAATGGATTTTGCCAAAAAATCGCCTATTCCTGGTATTCTAAGCAAATTAGCCCTCTTCTCCTTAAACACCGCTTCTGCACCACCGCAGTAGGCAATCAACTTCTTGGCATTGATACTCCCAATGCCTGGTATCATGTCGATAGCAATGTAGTAGTGTAGATCTTCAGCACGCATTTTAACCCAAACCCTTATTTTTTGCAATTATGGAGTTGAGAACATGCAACAATTTGTCGCGTTCGGTACGCTTAAACAAAGAGATGCTGATTGGGGGATACTTCGCCACCTTGTCGCCGATTCTTTGCTGAAGAATTAGCTTCCATCTCTTGTTAAAAAAACTTTTTTCAACGCGCAGGTTCACTAAGGATTCCGATCCAATCTCGATGCTCTTTCTATCCTCCCCCAACAGCCGCATCGAAAAAAAACGAAAAACAAGCACCCCTTTGTCCACGGTAAAGTACACGTAGGTGGCATCAATAATATAGTGGTAAATCAAAAATAGGATGTAGGCAAACAACGGTACACCTACCACAAACCATTTTGAGACTCCGAAAACAGGCTCGTCTAGTGGGTAAAGAGAGAATAAAAGCATGACCCAAATGCCCAGTAAAATGGCGTATAATATCCGCTGAATCTTGTAAAATGCGGTTTCCTTTACATTCTCGATTACCATAGCCCAAAGTTTTAATTACTACCTCCGATTAGGATTTGTTCGCTGGTTGGTGGTGGTAGCTGCTGTGGCATAACATCTGCACCAAGATCAACCATTATCCACTAATTTGTTTTATAAAGTAACAAAATTACCACATCACGGCAAAACAATCTAGATCGGGTGCTATTTTGATGAAATATTTTCAGCGAGCAACAGCCTATTAGTATTTCAGCAGAGCCAATTTATATGCAAGCATTGTTCAACGGTACCTAGAATACTTGTGCCCATATGGTGCTTTCCCTACCATTAGCCATAGTTTAAGGTACTCATAAAATTATGCTACGGGCGAAAACCAAAATATTTTTTCAATCTCATATTGTTGTTTTACTGACGATTGTCATGTTTTTTGCCAAAAAATTAGACAAGATGGATAATGGTGCTCGATATTATATATTTTTGGAAGTTGGTAAAAAGTTGTTTTACTAAGGGTTTAAGCCATGCTAAAATATTACGTAACAAAAGAAGACAATACTCTCAACGGCGAGGTTTCTCTATCGGCATCAAGGCGGTTCAACAACCGTATCTTGACCTTTAGAGCACTTTACAAGAAGGGGGCCGATCACAAAAGTGATGCAGCAACCTCTACACCTGAAGATATTGACTTCCTCGATAAAGATTTGCAAGATGGGGTAAAGTCCATTGCCAAGGGGAAATCGGGTGTAGCACTGCACTTTATCAACCATTTCTTTAATAAGTATCAGGGAGAATGGATTATTGCAGGCTCCGAGAAATTACACAATCAAACCGTTAGCGAGCTGGTTGACATCCTTGCCCAAGGTGGGACAAACATCAAGTATGTCGAAATTACGGGCGTTTCGGTAGTTAAGATTATTGGTAGAAACCTCAAAGGCCCCATTTCCAGAGTCGATGGCGTTATCTCCAGTAAATTTATTTCGGCATCCTTGCTTATTTCACCTGCCCTCTCCGACTCCGCGGCACAATCGCTCAGGAACGCCTTTGTTGGTTCCCCCTACATTCGCCAAAACATAAAACTTTTCAGGCACATTGGTATTAATACCGATTGGAACGAAAACGAAATCCTGATTGAGCATGTTTTTAAGGATGGAAGCGTTGTATGTGTTGAGGCCGATTGGGGCAATGCCTCCTACCTTTACGAAATGTTTATCCTTTCCGATTCAAAAAGGCTGGAGGTAAAGGGCTTAAACAGCGATACCTTTCAGAGCGATGGAATTATAAAGGAACTCTTCGAAGAATTTGGGGTAAAAACCGAATCCGTTGAAGATGGCATTGTACTCACCAAGATGAAGCGAAAGGTAAAGAGCTACAATCATGACTTTGCAAATAATCCCGATCTCATTCCCTGCTTTACAGTAACCTGCGCCCTGCTGGGCATTCCTTTTAAAATTAAGGGGGTAAACCTGAGGGGCAGAGCTCCAGAACGAGCAAATATGCTGAAAGAGTGTCTTGGTCAACTTGGGGTAAATATTGAAACAAAAGCGGAGAATGAGGCAGAAACGGTAATGTTTGATGGTAAGAGGGAGATGCCCGCAAAGGGAAATCTGCTAAATATTCCTGCCCACCTCGATCATCGGCTAGCGATGGCATTCTCGCCAGCAGCATTGCTGGGTTACAAGGTGGCCATTGAGAGTCCCACACAGGTTAATAAAACCTACACCGCCTACTGGGACGACCTCAAAAAATTAGGATTCACAATCGAACAAGAGCTATAGCAAAAGAAACCGGCCAGTGCCGGTTTCTTGCTTTTTTGAATGGTTCACCACTAAACTTAGGGTTGGAGAGGCTTTCTTTTGGAGAATTGCTACATTGCATGTAATTTTGTCAGTAGAATAATCTCTTGTTTGTCAAGAATAGTGAATACCATTGACGATGATCGATATACAGAGAATTAAACAACGGTTTGGCATTATAGGAACAAGCACTGGTCTGCACCGGGCGCTTGAAGTGGCAGTGCAGGTTGCTCCAACGGATCTTAGCGTACTCATTTCTGGGGAGAGCGGCACGGGTAAAGAGGTTTTTCCTCAGGTAATTCACCAGTTTAGCGCTCGCAAACATGGAACTTACATTGCGGTAAACTGTGGAGCTATTCCTGAAGGCACCATTGACTCTGAACTGTTTGGACATGAAAAAGGATCGTTCACCGGGGCAACAGAAAGTCGTAAAGGATACTTTGAGGTTGCCGATGGTGGAACCATTTTCCTTGACGAAGTGGCGGAGCTTCCTCTTTCCACCCAAGTAAGGCTACTCCGTGTATTAGAAACAGGAGAGTTTATGCGAGTTGGGTCCTCAAAAGGACAAAAAACCAACGTAAGGGTAATTGCCGCCACCAACGTAAACCTTATCCTCGCCATTCAGGAGAATCGGTTTCGTGAAGATTTATACTATAGGCTCAACACCGTGCCCATTGCCATACCACCATTGAGAGAAAGGGTGGAAGACATACACCTGCTTTTTAGAAAATTTGCGGCCGATTTTGCCGAAAAATACTCAATGCCGGCCATCAACCTTTCTCCGGAATCGAGGAGAATGCTTGAAAACTACAAGTGGCCCGGAAACATCCGCCAGCTTAAAAATGTAACAGAACAAATTTCGGTTATAGAGGAGAATAGAACTGTTTCGGAGGATACGCTCCGGCTCTACCTTCCCGACTACACCGAGGTGAAGCTCCCTGCAATATATAAAGGTGTTGATGAGCGCACATTTTCTTCGGAAAGAGAGATTCTTTACAAAGTTCTATTCGACATGAAAAACGATATGAACGATTTAAAGAAGCTGGTATTCGACCTCATGCAAAATCGCACTTCCGATTTTGCAGAATCCGATAAGGCTGGACTACTCCAGCGTCTCTACCACTCGGCTCCCGAAACAATTCGCGATTTCAACCATGGGCCAGTTGGCCATGTGGTGGAGTCAACCGCCAAGAGCAAGCACGCCGTTGTCGACACTGAGGAATTTATTGAAGAATCACTTTCCTTGGAAGATAAAGAGATTGAACTTATTAAAAAAGCCCTTGAGAAGCATAAGGGTAAGCGAAAGAATGCGGCTCAGGAACTAGGCATCTCCGAGCGCACGCTCTACCGGAAACTCAAGGAGCACAACCTTGAATAAATTTAACAATCTGCTGAAATGAACAATCGCCTCATAAATAAGCTAGTCATTGGCCTCACCGTTGCGTTAATTTCCAGTTCGTGTGCGATAAAATACTCCTTTACTGGCGCCTCCATTCCACCGGAGTCCAAAACAGTAAGCGTGAAATACTTCAACAACATTGCGCCGAACGTTGATCCATCGCTTAGCCAAATGCTTACTGAAGCAGTTAAGGAGAAGTTTGTTTCACAAACTTCCTTGGTGGTTGTGCAAACAAATGGCGACCTGAGCTTTGAAGGCCAAATCACCAACTCTACGGTAACACCGGTTGCCATTCAAGGCAACCAGTATGCGCTTCAAAACAGGCTTACCATAACAGTTCAGGTGAAGTTTACTAACAAAAATAACCCCGAATTGAACTATAGCAAATCGTTTTCGGAATACGAGGACTTCCCTAATACCCAGACGTTGATTCAGGTTCAATCCGATTTGACCAAGCTAATCGTGGATAAGCTGGTGGATGACATCTTTAATCAAGCTGTTGCAAATTGGTAACTATGCTAAACAAGGAAACATTCTACACAATTCTTGGTGGTGACACTGGCCTCAGCGTGGATGCTAAAGCTTCCCTCGAAGCACTGCTGAAGCAATACCCTTGGTTTGAAGTAGGACATGTTCTACAGGCAGCACTACCTAACAGCACAAAAAAACAGCTACACGTAGCGGCGGCCTATGCCCAGAATAGAACTTTACTTCGATCGTTTGTCGATAAATTTAACCAATTGGAACATAGCAGTCAGCCAACAGCACTGCCTAGTGAAGCAACGTTAACTTCCGAAACAACAATAGAAGAAGCGCCTCTGCTCGAAGAGGGAGAACTATTGGAATTTTCGGACCAACAGCAAACCGACAAAGTTCTTGAAATAAAGGCCGAAGAACTTTCCCCTGCAGCGGCCGGGCAGGAGACATTTGAGTTAGATTTAGCTGAAGCTCCAATAAACGACGACCTCATTGATGTATTTCTCAAGACGGCTCCCCGAATTGTTCCACCCAAGGATATCCCAGCTGAGCAGGAGGATATCTCGGTTGATAGTGTAAAGGAGCCCGACGATGTGGCAACGGAACTGCTTGCACAAATTTTTGTGGAGCAGAAGCTATTTAGCAAGGCCATTGCAGTCTACGAAAAATTATGCTTGAAATATCCGGAAAAAAGTGCTTACTTTGCCGGTCAAATTGAAGAGATTAATAAACTACTGCTACCGTAACAAAACAAACTCAAGAACATCATGTATACAATTGTATTATTTCTAATTCTTACAGCCTCAATCTTGTTGGTTCTAGTCGTGCTGGCTCAAAATTCCAAAGGTGGAGGACTTGCTTCCAATTTTTCGGCATCAAACCAAGTAATGGGTGTTCGAAAGACTGCCGATTTCCTTGAGAAAGCAACGTGGACATTGGCTATTGCTCTTTTAGTATTGAGCCTGGTAGCAGTTATTGCAATTCCTAAGTCCGACCGGGAGAAAGCAAAATCGGAAATTGAAAACCAGATACAGGAAACGGCTCCGGCAAATACGCCTACCTTCCCTACTACTCCTCAACAGGATAATAAATCACAGGCACAGCCAGCTACTCAGCAGCAGCCAGAAAAGAAATAGCACTTTACGTGTAAATTTTTATACAGTGTCAGTATGTCATAATGCTGACACTTTTTTTATTTCCTTAATATAACGCCATCGTTTATACTGCCTTGTTATACAGGGCTTGGAGTGAATACTCCTCCTCTTCAGTGGCAGGTTATCGGTAGCAAATCCGTCAAAATTACAACCAACCTGATTTGGCACGAATTGTGCTTTACCATTGCCGAAAAAAATGTTTAACTTAAATAACGCATACTATGTCAGAGGTTAAAATTAAGCCATTAGCAGACAGAGTTCTGGTTGAACCCAAGGAGGCCGAAGAAAAAACTGCCAGTGGAATTTATATTCCCGACACTGCGAAGGAAAAGCCCCAGAGAGGAACCGTTGTGGCTGTAGGTTCAGGCACCAAGGATGTCTCCATGGAGGTGAAAATTGGCGACGAAGTTCTTTACGGAAAGTATTCTGGAACAGAGATCTCCGTTGATGGTAAGGACTACCTCATCATGAAGCAGTCCGATATTCTTGCAGTTCTCTAGTAGATGTATGGTTTAATCTTAAAAAACAAAAACAATGGCAAAAGAAATTAAATTCAATATTGAAGCTCGTGACCTTCTTAAAAAAGGCATTGATGAGTTGGCCGATGCAGTTAAGGTAACCCTCGGCCCTAAAGGTCGCAACGTAGTTATCGACAAGAAATTTGGTGCACCTCAAGTAACCAAGGACGGTGTAACCGTTGCTAAAGAAATTGAACTTTCCGATCCATTCGCCAACATGGGCGCACAAATGGTTAAGGAAGTAGCCTCTAAAACCGCCGATGATGCAGGTGATGGCACAACCACGGCTACCGTTCTTGCCCAATCGCTCATTGCAGTTGGTTTAAAGAACGTTACTGCTGGTGCAAACCCAATGGATCTTAAGAGAGGTATCGACAAAGCCGTTCTCAAGGTTGTTGACAGCTTAAAGAAACAAAGCCAATCGATTGGCGACGACAACCTCAAAATTGAGCAGGTAGCAACCATCTCTGCCAACAACGACAGCACCATTGGCAAGCTCATTGCCGAAGCCATGGGTAAAGTTAAGAAGGAAGGTGTTATCACCGTAGAAGAGAGCAAGGGTATCGAAACCCATGTTGAGGTAGTTGAAGGTATGCAGTTCGACAGAGGTTTTATCTCTCCTTACTTCATTACCGATGCCGACAAAATGGAAGTATCGCTAGACAACCCATACATTCTCATCACCGACAAGAAGATAAGCACAATGAAGGATCTTCTTCCTGTGCTTGAGCCAGTTGCCCAGAGTGGTCATGCTCTTCTGATTATTGCAGAGGATGTAGATGGTGAAGCGCTTGCTACCCTTGTTGTAAACAAGCTCCGCGGATCACTCAAGATTGCTGCCGTTAAGGCTCCAGGCTTTGGCGACCGCCGTAAGGAGATGCTTGAAGATATTGCAATTCTTACCGGAGGTGTTGTTATTTCCGAAGAGAAGGGTCTTCGCCTAGATGGCGCTAAGCTCGAAATGCTAGGCCGTGCCGAAAAAATTACCATCAACAAGGAAAACACTACCGTAGTTAATGGTGCTGGCGATAAGGGTGCCATTCAAACCCGCGTTGCTCAAATCAAAACCCAAATGGAGAACACCACCAGCGATTACGATCGCGAAAAGATGCAAGAGCGCTTAGCTAAGCTTGCAGGTGGCGTTGCCGTTCTATACGTGGGTGCTGCTTCCGAAGTAGAGATGAAGGAGAAGAAAGATCGCGTAGACGATGCGCTGAGCGCAACCCGTGCTGCCGTAGAGGAGGGTATTGTTCCTGGTGGTGGAGTTGCCTACATTCGCGCTATCGAAAGCCTTGAAGGTTTAAAGGGCGAAAACGACGATGAAACAACTGGTATGCTCATTGTAAAGAGGGCTATCGAAGAGCCACTTCGCCAAATTGTAACCAATGCTGGTCTTGAAGGTTCAGTTATTGTTCAAAAGGTTAAGGAAGGTAAGGGCGATTTTGGATACAATGCTCGCACCGATTCTTACGAAAACCTCTTCAAGAGTGGAGTAATTGACCCAACCAAGGTTACCCGTGTTGCCCTCGAAAACGCAGCATCTATAGCAGGTATGTTCCTCTCTACTGAGTGTGTTTTAGTTGAAAAGAAGGAAGAAAACCCAATGCCCCCAATGAACCCAGGAATGGGTGGTATGGGCGGTATGATGTAATCGCATCCATAATACTTGATAAAACGGATACCTGTTGGGTATCCGTTTTTTTTGCTACTTCAACAACCATTTGATGGCTGTAGGAAACTCCCGTTTCCAATACAGTTCGTTGTGCTTTCCATCGCTGGAGATAGACACAGCCACATTCTTTTTGGTAGCTCCTTTCTGCTTCAGTAGGGTCACAACCTTAAGCATGTCAGGAACCATGATTTTACTTTCGGGTTGACCTCCATAGAAAAATAATCGCTGACGAGGATTAACACTGCAGCTGTCAAGCCAAGTATATATGCTGTTGCTAAACCAAATGGAAGGGCTAAAAATTAGCGCACCACCAATTTTGTTGGGATATTTGGTGGCTATATAAAGGGAAATAAGCCCACCCAGCGAACTGCCCCCGACAAATGTTCCTTTCGATTCTGGTATGGTTCTAAAAGCACTATCGATGGCAGGCTTCAAAGTCTCCACCACAAATTGTGCGTAAAGATCACCACCGCCTCCTACCTTCATCTCCTCGTTCTTCCATGGAGTTAGCTCCTCTATTCGAAAATCGCCACCATTATCAATGCCAACCACAATGCAACCCAAACCGGTTTTGGTGCACAAACTGTCCAACGCTTCGTCAACACACCACTCCCCCGAATACGCAGTAAGCACATCGAAAAGGTTTTGCCCATCGGACATGTAAATCACAGGATAACGCTTGCCCGAGGTGGCATAGTTTGGTGGCAAATAAATCCGAATAGTTCTATTGCGGTTCAGCTGTGGCATGTAGAAATCCGTCTTCCAAACCGAGACGTTTTTACTTGCAGTTGAGTGAACTGGTGGTGTTTCAAAATAGTCGCGCCAGCTGGATACGTTGAGTGTTAGCGTATCGTTTTTGCCAAAATCTACCTGACGGTTTTCCACCTCCGCTCCTCGTTCAGAAACCTCTACCCTTTCCCAACTCCCTCGGGTAACCTTACATTCAAACCCTAAGGGTATATTCGATTTAGCCAGAATATAGGTAACGCTATCAACGCGTTTCAGCAAATATGCAGTATCATGCGGATTCCAACCATTTTGGCTTCCTGCCAGAAAAAGTGAATCGATGGAAGGTACCGGTATATGAACCTTTACCACCAAAACTCGCTGAGCCACTGAAGTGGATACCAGTAGCATTTGAAGAAGAAGGGTTATTAATCGACTAGCAATTCTCATCATTGTTGCTTTAGCTAAATTCCCCAAAAAACATCTATGAACAATTAGGCCAAAAATAAGTAATCAAAGTATATTAGATACTTCCTACCACTTTTTTAGTCGTGGCTACACTCGGAAAACATTTTATTTCACGCCAAGTCGTTGGCAGATTTAAGCAAAAGCGTAACACGAGGAATGTTCGATGGTCATTTTATTTGGTGTTGAAAAATTTCCAATGTTTTGAATATCTTTGTACGCTTAACAACCAGTGTTTTCGAGGAATAGAATTGAGTATCAATAGTGGATTAGCACAGCATACCGTGGCTAATGGCCGTCGTCACTACGCTGGATTGGTTATTAAATTGAAGTAATTAATAGTTAATGGAAGATATTAGGAATTTCTGCATCATTGCCCACATCGACCATGGGAAGAGCACCTTGGCTGACAGAATGCTTCAGCTTACCAAAACCCTCACCGATAGAGAGTTTCAAAATCAGGTGCTGGATAGCATGGATTTAGAAAGGGAAAAGGGAATCACCATTAAGAGTCACGCCATTCAAATGGAGTATATCCACGAGGGTAGGCCATTTCAGCTTAATCTTATTGACACTCCCGGCCATGTGGATTTTTCGTATGAAGTTTCACGTGCCATTGCCTCATGTGAGGGAGCACTGCTGGTGGTAGATGCCACTCAGGGTATCCAGGCTCAAACGATCTCCAACCTTTACCTGGCACTTGGTCACGACCTCGACATTATTCCCGTGATTAACAAAATCGACATGGACGCGGCCATGGTGGAGGATGTTAAGGACCAAATTGTTGACCTCATTGGATGCAGCCGCGAGGAGATTATTCCCGTGAGTGCAAAAACAGGCGACGGCGTCGACCAGATAATGGAGGCCATCATCACCCGTATTAAGCCACCAACGGGCGACTCCAACGCTCCGCTTCAGGCACTCATTTTCGACTCCGTATTCAACCCATTCCGCGGAATTATTGCCTACTTCCGTGTGTTCAATGGCACCATACAATCTGGCGATAAGGTTAAGTTCTTTAACACGGGTAAAACCTACGAAGCCGACGAAATTGGCTACCTCAAGCTAAAGCTTATGCCAAAGCAGAAGATTAAGGCTGGCGAGGTGGGCTACATTATTTCGGGTATTAAAAATGCCGTTGACGTAAAGGTTGGTGATACGCTCACCCACATTGAAAAGCCATGCGCCAATGCCATCTCGGGATTTGAGGATGTAAAACCCATGGTATTTGCGGGTATTTATCCGGTGGATAGCGATGAGTATGAAGACCTACGCGCGTCGCTCGAAAAGCTGCAGCTGAATGATGCCTCACTCACCTTTGAGCCTGAGTCATCGCTGGCGCTGGGCTTTGGATTTCGCTGCGGATTTCTTGGTCTGCTGCACATGGAAATTGTTCAGGAGCGCCTCTACCGAGAGTTCAATATGGACGTAATTACCACCGTACCCAACGTATCCTTTAAGGTTTATACCACAAAAGATGAGGTGATAGACGTTCATAATCCCAGCGGTTTGCCATCGCAAACCATTATTGGACATATTGAGGAGCCTACCATTAACGCCCAAATCATTACCAAGAGTGAGTATCTGGGTGCCGTAATGAAGCTCTGCATCGATAAGCGGGGAGTATTAAAGAATCAAGTGTTCCTGACCTCCGACAGGGTGGAGCTCACCTTCACCATGCCGCTCAGCGATATTGTATTCGACTTCTACGACAAGCTGAAGTCGATTTCACGCGGCTACGCCTCCTTCGACTACTTCCTGAACGGATACCAAAAGGCCGACTTGGTTAAGCTCGACATTCTGCTCAACGGTGAAATGGTGGACGCCCTCTCATCGCTCATTCATAGAGACTATGCTTACAACTTTGGCCGTCGGATGTGCGAAAAGCTGCAGGAGTTAATCCCGCGCCAGCAGTTCGATATTGCCATCCAAGCAGCGATTGGAGCTAAAATCATTGCGAGGGAAACGGTAAAGGCCGTTCGTAAGGATGTTACAGCAAAGTGCTACGGTGGCGATATTTCACGTAAGCGTAAGCTGCTTGAGAAGCAGAAGAAAGGGAAGAAGCGAATGCGCCAAGTTGGAACCGTGGAGGTTCCTCAGGAGGCATTCCTCGCCGTACTCAAACTCGATTGATCATCAGGCAGCGGAATGGAACCGCTGCTTTTTGTTTTTACCATGATTGCCAAAATAAAACACTACTGGAAGTTAAAACGGCTGGGATACGTAAACGACCAGCTGGGCATTGCTCACCGCTTCAGACAGGAGGGAAAGAGCTGGAATAATCACCTCACTAAATCGAAGCAGGCCATTCTCTCATTTCTGGCAAAGGGAGAATTTAAGTCTGTGGCTATTCTAGGCTCAGGATGGCTGCTCGATGTTCCTCTCAGCGAACTGCTGGCCCAGAACAAAACGGTTGTGCTTGTGGACATCATGCATCCAAAACAGGTGTTACACCAGTGGGAGAATAATCCCTCAGTCCAATTTGTGGAGGCAGACCTCACTGGCGGTGCCTTTGACATTCTTAACAATATAGTATCGCGAAGAATTAGTGAAGAGGAGGCCATATTCCTACTGGGTAGCCTTCATCCCCAAAACCTCCTTCCTCCTACCGATGCCGTAATCTCCGTAAACTTGTTAAGCCAGCTAGCACAAATTCCGCTGGAACGGCTAAAAGACAAGGGGTTGATTTCGGACCATTTTGCTGCTACTACCAATCGGCTTCTTCAGCAGCAGCATTTACATTGGCTAGCCAATCAGCACAGCCTCCTGATCACGGAAATAGAGGAGGACCTTTTCGATGAGGACGAAAAGCTATGTGGAACCAACCCATTAGTGGAGATAGACAAGAAGAGATGGCTGCAAATAGATCGTTGGAAATGGAAATTTGATACCCGTAAAACTTACAGGCAAGATTTTACCACACGGCTAAACGTAGGCGTATTTGAGAAAGCAAACTAGTTTAGAAAATAGCTAGGCCTTTGGTTCAAACGAGAATGCCCGAACCCAGTCAACCTCCATAGATACGGGTAACTTCCCTTCGTCGATATCGCTCCCAAGACCGGAGGAAAACACAAGGTACATTGGATGAGAGGGGATGTTTTTAGTTTCCTTCCGTACCAATACCCCATTCACCTTCCATGCAATGAATTCGGGAGTCCAGTCTACGGTAAATATGGCAAACCGACCACTAATGCTTGGTAGTGATAGCCTTCCAGCTTGACGGCTAACCTTTCCTGACGCATCGCCGTGGTAGAGTCCTTGCTCAAAATTATTCGATTTGGATCCAAACTTAAAAATGGTTAGCTGAGGTAGCATCTTATCTCCAACCATCCAAAAGGCGTGAAAAACGGGAAACTGTGGCTGCAACTTCACCTTTGCTTCAAACCGGCCATATGCTTGGCGGAAGCTCTGCCCTGTAGACACCAACCCGGAAGTATAGCTAAACTCCTTGGGGAAAAAACCCAACTTACTATCCCACACAAAACCCTTGGCCTTCTCCTTGCGGGTCTCAATTTTTAAGAGGCTGTTATCCAGATGGACATTTTCGCCATCGGTAAGGTGCTGCCTTTCCGATGAGAGGGAATACCCCTTTTGAAGCAGTGCCTCACCCCAAAAGTAGCGGGTTAGCCAACGACTTCTATCCAACTTCTTCCCTTCAAAATTATCCTCAAATGTCAACTCCCAGCTAAGGTATGGAGCTAATCTCCCTGACTTTTTCTCCTTAAAGTAGAATCGAATATCGGAATCCTTCTCCAGCTCCTTAAATTCCAGAAGTTGCTTATACTCCTCCGAGAGCTCAAACTTATTCTTGGAGAGAAGGTATTTTTTCTTTTCCTGAAAATCGGATGATCCCACCAACTGCTCAAGTTCAGCAAGTTCAACAAGCAGATTTCCAGACTCAACCGTCTCCAAATTCTTTAGCAAAGCTGAGTTCACAACTTTAAGGTAGGTGCGGATATCGGTGCTTCCGCTAAGCCGCTTAAACTCCTGTTCAAAGCCAAAGTATTCCGTATTTTTCCACTTGTAGGAACTCAAAAACTCATGGAATCCGGGGGCAGAAACAGCTTTGTTTACCTCCTCGAAACGCGAAATAACTGTTTGGTCAAGGTCCTCTTCTTTCCCCTTGCGGTGCTTCTTTACATGTGGATGTTTTCGAAGCGCCTTATACTCAACCAAAATCTTATACTCATCGGTATTCTTAGCGGAGTATTCCTTCTTAAGTTTAAGAAACTCTTGCCCCGAAAGCATCTCCTTGAGCTCAAAGAAGCGAGCAATATCCTTAGAATCCTTTACCTTAAGATAGGTGGCATAGCTGGGCGATTGCTTAAACGAAAAGTATTTTTTAATGCGGGTATCCTGCTGCAGCTCATGAAGACGTTTTTCTGCCTGAAACTCTGAACTTCCCTTATAGGTCAAACTCTGCAACTCGCGCTTTTTCTCTGCAAACTCAGGTGAAGCAACAAAGGTGCTCAGCTCATTATACCGAGCCAGCTTCGATGATGCATCCACCTCCTTATACCGTTTAACGTCGGAGAGTAGCGTATTAATCCGCCCCTCATATGCTTCAGCGGAAGGAAGCATACCAAGTGAGCGAGAAGTCACATATCGAAACCAGTAGAGAGAGTTAGCCATCTAGAAGCGTCTTTGAGTTATGATTCCCGGTGGTGCATTATCATCTTAAATGGGACTTTCAGATTTTCTGCATAGTCCTCTCCGGCCTCCTGCATGTCGTCGTCATCCTCAAAGTAGTGCCATTGTACTTCAATGGTGTGGCCGTGGCGATGCATATCCCGAAGTTTCTCAAAAAGCTTAATAAACATTTTTGAGGATGAGGTATTATAGTACTCCAGATTGAAAACCAACTCCGTTTTTGGGTTAGGATTGTGGGAATATTCGTCAAACCAGGAAATTATTGGACTATAAAATTCAAGCACATCCTCTGGAAGTGAATTTCCTGCAATTTCAAATACCCCCTCTGCCTTATCAAGAACAACCTTGGGGGTTTCCTCAGTTGGATCAATAATAATTGCTTTCATGGCCGGGAATAATTTATCCAAAAATAAAGGAAAAAAACAAAATCCTTCCTTTCCCTGCTATAAATATAGGGAAAATAATCCACCAATGGTCAATTTAAATCCCAAACTTTAGTAAATCAGCTTAAAACCCTTTCCCCTAACGTTAATAATCTGAATGGATTGGTCGTCTTTGAGAAACTTCCGCAGCTTGGTGATATATACGTCCATACTCCGGGCATTGAAGTAGCTGTCGTCGGACCAAATGGCCATAAGCACCTCGCTACGATCAACAACTGCATTACGGTTGGAACATAGGTAGAGCAGCAACTCCGACTCCTTTGCCGTGAGCTTCGCCACATTGTCTGCCAACGTAAGGGTTTGTTTGGTGGGGTCGAAGGTATACTCCCCTATTTTATAGATTTGTCCATCGTTGCCCATGTGGTTAGTCTGCGTACGGCGCAAAATAGCCTCTATGCGAGCAACGAGCTCCTCAATGCTAAACGGCTTAGTCATGTAGTCGTCGGCACCAGAGTTAAAGCCCTCCAGCACATCCTCCTTCATCGACTTGGCAGTGAGAAAAACAATGGGAATTGTGGGATGCGATTGACGAATTTTCTTTGCCACCGTAAAGCCATCCATGATTGGCATCATGACATCGAGAATACAAATTTGGTAGGCCTTTTGCGAAAAACCGGCGAATGCCTTTTCACCGTCGGAAAAAAGATCGGCCTCATACCCCTTAGCAACCAAATACTCGCGAAGTAGCATGCCTAGGTTCTCATCGTCCTCGGCAAGTAGAATTTTTATGCTGTTTGCTTCCATCTGCTATATACTTTTTTTAATAGTGATGATGATTCTGCATGATTTGTTGTCTCAACTTCCCGTGGAAGAAAGATAGTGAATTTTGAGCCAACTCCAATATCGCTCTCCACGCTAATACTTCCTCCATGAATTTCGACCAACTTTTTTACATAGCTCAAACCGAGACCAAATCCCTTTACGTTGTGCACGTTACCAGTAGGAACTCTAAAGAATTGTTCAAAAATTCGCTTCTGATTTTCCTTGCTAATTCCAATACCGTTATCCTTAACGCTAATCAATATTCCTCGTGAATGGTTTGCCGTGGATATCACAATTTCAGGGGTGCTTCCCGAGTACTTCAGCGCATTTTCTACCAAGTTTGCTAAAATATTGGTTATGTGCACCTCGTCAGCCATAATTGCCGATGAGCTGGCCTTCAGGCTTAAAGTAATTACCCCACCCCTGTTTCCTACCTGCAGGGCAAAATTGTCGGTTACCTTTTGTGCTATGGTGTGAATGTCTACAATCTTACGCTTAAGCTTAAGCTTCCCTTTGTCGAATATGGCCATCTGAAGCACTCGCTCCACCTGAAAGCCCAACCGGCGACTCTCCTCCCATACCACCTTTGATATGTAGTCGTAATTTTTTCGCTCTGGAGGTAGGTTCTTATCCATGAGCATTTGCGCAGCCAGCGATATTGTGGAGATGGGCGTTTTCAGCTCATGCGTCATATTGCTCACAAAGTCGTTCTTAATCTCCGAGAGGCGTTTCTGGTGAATAATGATGTATATGGTGGTGCTAAAGGCAAAAATAATGATAAGGGTAAGTATAATAGTTGCCACCAAAATAAGGCCCAACGAGCTGAGAATAAAGTGACGCTGTGATGGGAAGTAGATGCTCAGGTAATACTTGGGTGAGAGCACATCGTTGGGGAAAAGCAGTCCCGTAAAAAGTGGGTGCGTTTTGGGCATGTAGCTCTTCGACTTATAAACCACTACCCCCTTAACATCCGAAACGGCAAACTGGTAAGGAATATCCACCCCCTTCCGCAGCAGCTCTATCCGCAGCAGGCTGTCGAGCAACTCCTGCGACACCCTCTCCTGGATGGTGGACTCTACCCGAATAAGCTTATTCACAATATTTTCAACAAACACTGTTTTCTGCGTAAGCCGGCTGCTGAGTGGCGCAAGGCTATTCTCCACGTCTGGACGAATATCCTTTTTGCTAGGGAACGAAATAAGCTGATCCTTGTTGGCTCTATACTTGGCCGAATCGGAAGTTACAATGTCGTAGTTGGGGGTAACAAATAGGCTATCGGCCTTGTCGAAAACAAAGATCTGTCGCTTTCGCTGCACCGATTTGATGCTCCATGGAGTTTTCTCCACCTTGTTGAGTTCGTATTCCACTTTGGGTTTTCCGTTAGTGGACTTATTGTTGATAAATGGCTTAATTTCGTCATATATCTGAGATACAGTCTCCTGCTTTTCCACCTCGTCAATTACTCTATCGAGGGTATTGTTTACCAGCCTGTCGAACTCCTCCTCTTTCATCTGGTAGGAATTCCGAATCCAAAGCATTTGCAGAAGCACTAAGCCCAAGGAGGCGAGAGATATAATAATTGTAAGCAACCAGATGTGGCGTCGATTCATGAACCGTGTTTTAGGAAATGCCTGATAATTGGCAAATTTAGATTATTGATTTATCTTTTTATCAGAACGTTAACAAAGTTTAACATAAGATTTCTCGGGTGAGGAATCCGAAAGAGTATCTTTGAAAAGCAGTAAACAAGTGTAGGCTTTTGTGCAAACTTTTCAATTTGCTTAATGGTGGGTGAACCCTATCGCAAAGCATAAATTTTGGGATGGACTTTGTTCCATCCCTTTTTACTTTAGAAGCAGTGCTGCCAGCTTTTTCAATACCCCCTTTTCGGTGCTAAGCGAAAAACAGCCCATCACCCCCGGAATTTTCTTTACCCGTATGCTCCACTGCTGCATTAACTCCTGAGAGTTGGGTCCAGTGCATACCAGCAAGTAGTCGAGATTTTTCATGTCGGGCAAAAGGTTCTTTTCCCCACTTCGCGTGGCAATTAACAACAGGTGGTGCTCATTTTCATCGACAAAGAAATGGAAGGTGGCAAACGGCTGGAGAATAGACTCGGCTGGTGTTTGGGTAATGTTGAGGAAGGAAAACTCCGCCCCGGTATCTCTATTTAGCAACCACGATAGCCGCTGTATGGGTTCCGCACAGGCTATGCCCAAAAAAGCGGCAGTCTGCATAGGAACATCCAGCTGGTGAACAGTCTTGGGCATACGCTTTAGGTTTAGTTACTTCCTACCTTGCAAGAGTATCCACTGAGGGCATATCGGATTCTTCAGCTACATTTTGGGCCAAAGTAGCAAGCTCCTCTTCATTCGAAAGCACCACCATAGCCGCATTTTGCTCAGCCTCCTTTTTGGAATATCCCCGGCCTTCGCTCACCTGCACCCCTTCGATGTAGAGCGTAGCATAAAAAATGGGCGAAGCTTCATGAGGCTCATGCTCCTCATGATAAGCAAAGGTAACACTTCTCCGCTGTTTTTGCCCCCATTCAATAATCCGACTCTTGAAATCGGTCTCCAGCGACTCCAGCGCTTTAAGGTCGACAAAGCGCTTAAGAATATTCTCTGTTAAAAATTTTTGGGTGCGGCTGTAGCCCTGATCGAGGTACATAGCACCAATAAGGGCCTCTAGCGCATCTCCAAATATGTGTCGGTGTGCTGAACTGCTGGTTTGGGATACCACCAGTCGTTGAATGCCTATTTGTACCGAAAGCCTGTTGAGATGGGAGCGGCTAACAATCTTTGCCCGCATCTTGGTGAGAAATCCTTCCCGCTGCTCAGGGTAGTGTACGAAGAGAAAATCGGCAATTATGGCGTCGATAATGGCGTCGCCAAGGTATTCCAGTCGCTCATTATTCACCGACTGGCCCGACAATAGCACGGCGGACGCCGACTTGTGAATAAAGGCGAGTTTGTAAAGATCTAGGTTTTTTGGGTAGAAGCCAAAGATAGACTTAAACTCCCCGTAAAAAATTCGGTCTGACTCAGACTTGAATCTTCTTCGGTGAAATAGAGCCACCCTCAAATTAATTACTGGAACTTCCGTAAAACAATGGATGAATTGTGCCCACCAAATCCAAAGGTGTTGCATAACGCCACCTTAACTTCACGCTTTTGGGCATGATTAAGGGTGAGATTCAACCGTGGGTCGATGGCTGGATCCGGAGTAGTGTGGTTGATGGTAGGCGGAACTATTCCCTTGTTTATGGCAAAAATGCATGCCAGCGACTCAACAGCACCGGCGGCTCCTAGAAGGTGACCGGTCATTGATTTTGTGGAGGAGATATTCAGCTTGTATGCATGATCGCCAAACACCGAAACAATAGCCTTTGCTTCAGCAATATCGCCAAGTGGTGTAGCGGTACCGTGTACGTTGATATAGTCAACCTCTTCCGGGGAGGTATTGTTATCGGCAAGGGCAAACTTCATTACGTTGGAAGCCCCCAACCCCTCTGGATGAGGTGCTGTAAGGTGATATGCATCGGCAGTCATACCGCCACCGATAACCTCACAGTAGATTTTTGCTCCACGCTTAATGGCGTGCTCATACTCCTCAAGAATGAGGGCTGCACCACCTTCTCCCATTACAAACCCATCGCGCGTTGCATCAAATGGACGAGACGCGGTGAGGTATTGGTCGTTGTTGGTAGAAAGAGCCTGCATGGCGTTAAAACCACCAAGCCCAGCTTCGTTAATTGCGGCTTCGGAACCACCGGTTATGAAAACCTTAGCCTTGCCTAGACGAATGAGGTTATAGGACTCAATCATGGCATGGGTAGACGAAGCACATGCAGAAACGGTAGAGTAGTTTGGACCGCGGAAGCCATACTTCATGGAGATGTGGCCCGACGCAATGTCCGAAATCATCTTTGGAATAAAGAAAGGGCTAAATCGAGGGATGTATCCCCCCTCGACAAACCCTTTAACTTCTTGGAGAAAGGTTTGGATTCCCCCAATTCCAGAACCCCAAATAACTCCGGCGTGATCCAGATCTAGAGTCTCCAGCTGGAGTCCAGAATCCGTTACAGCCTCCGCAGCCGCAATGAGCGCATACTGAGCATACAGATCGAGCTTTTTTGCCTCCTTGCGATCGAAGTAGTTGTTGGGATCATAATTTTTTACTTCACAAGCAAATTTTGTTTTAAAATTGGTGATATCGAAACTCTTAATAAGGTCGCACCCACAAACTCCTTTTTCCAAGCTGGCGAAGTACTCCTCAACGTTGTTTCCTAGGGGATTAAGCGTACCTAATCCGGTAATAACCACTCGTTTAAGCTCCATAGACCAAATTTTAAAACAAATTATGCCGGAAGTTTTTGATTTTTCTGCTACTTCTTACTTGCTGTGACCCTCGATGTAGCTGATAGCGTCACCAACGGTGCCAATCTTTTCAGCATCTTCATCAGGAATAGAAATGTTGAACTCCTTCTCAAATTCCATGATAAGTTCAACAGTGTCAAGTGAATCTGCACCTAAATCATTGGTGAAGCTTGCAGTAGGAGTAACTTCGTTCTCGTCAACGCCTAATTTATCAACGATAATAGCTTTTACTCTCGATGCGATGTCAGACATAGTTGTAAGTTTTAATTAATACTTAGGTTAACTTTTAGCAATCAAACTGCAAATAAATAACCTTCTACCGTAAAGTAAAAAGTTATCCAAGTAAATTATGGCGCAAAAGTAAAACAATTTGTTTTTATTTTTGCGGTCGCAACTCACTATTTTACATTTTCCGATAGTTATTTCACTTCATAACGCTCATAATGAAAAACATAGCCATATTCGCTTCTGGATCCGGAACCAATGCTGAAAACCTCATCAAACATTTTGCCAACTCATCATCGGCTAAGGTTACCATTTTGCTGTCCAACAACTTAAACGCTTTTGCACTGGAAAGAGCCAAGCAGTTGAACGTTCCCACCATCACGTTTACGAGGGAGCAATTTTACCAAAAAGAAATCATTCTTGATGTGCTCAGGGAGCACAAAATTGATCTAATCGTACTTGCTGGCTTCTTATGGCTTATACCTCAGTATCTTACAAATTCATACCCTCGTGGAATTGTGAATATTCACCCTGCGCTGCTGCCCAAGTACGGCGGAAAAGGCATGTACGGAAGCCATGTTCACGAGGCCGTTGTGGCCAATGGAGAGGCTGAAAGTGGCATAACCATTCACTACGTGAACGAGCGTTACGATGAAGGCAGCATTATTTTTCAGGCTAAAGTCTCCCTCTCCCCCGGTGAAACGGCAGATTCCCTAGCAACGAAAATCCATCTGCTGGAGTATGAGCACTTTCCCCAAGTGGTAGAGGCTGTTGTAAAACAGCTACCTTAACAAAGCAGTTGCTGTTTCTGGTCACCTACCTTGGCGCCGAAAGATTTTTTGTCACGCTACGAAGGGTATCAATGCCCACCTTAATTTTCCCATCAAGCTCAGCCAATACCGAGTCACGATGTGCTTCAAAGGCAAGCATGTTCTCCGATCGAAGCGGCTCAACGGGGGGCGACTTAACCGTGAGAGGATTAACGGGAGAGCCATTTTTCCAAACCCGAAAATCTAGATGAGGACCAGTGGCATAGCCTGTTTTTCCAACGTACCCTATTATTTGCCCTTGCGAAACTCTGCGTCCTACTGCAATATCTTTCCCAAATCGTGAGAAATGGTTATAGGCTGTGGTGTAGGTGGAGTTGTGTCGAATTTTAACGTAGTTTCCGCTGCCCACCGAATACCCCTTGGCAATTACAGTTCCATCGCCAATGCTCATAACCGGAGTGCCAATTGGGGCAGCATAGTCAACACCGGTGTGGGGTCGGTATATGTGAAGAATGGGGTGAAAGCGCCTCATGGAAAAGCGGGAGGTAATGTGAGAAAAGCGCAATGGAGCCTTTAGAAAAGCCTTGCGAAGATTATGCCCCTGCTCATCCCAATAGTTGTCAACCGAATCCTGCGGAAAATCGATGGCCAAAATTGTATCACCACGGTAAATAAACTTTGCACCATATATTTTTCCAACACCAATGCTCTTGTTCCCCACGTATAGCTCATCGTAAACAGCCTCAAAGCTATCGCCCTGCTGAAGGGCAAAAAAGTCGATGGTCCAAGCATAGATGTCGGACAGGTCGAGGGCTAAGGCAGCAGGAACACTGTCGTCAACCATCGTTTCCCAAAGGCTTGTTTTTATGGTTCCACGAGCAATTCGCTTCACGGCCTTTACCTCTCGCTGGCTTCGCTGCACGGTAATGGAGTCGCCAAAGGAAAACCTTACGTAATCGATGGGAGACTGCTCATACACCATGTAGGAAAGATGTTCCGATGAATCGGTGGTGGTAAAGAACTTTAGCACGTTGCCGGCCTTTATCTTTCGGAGGTCAACAACTCCTGCGGCCCTTTGCGTAAGCTCATATATTTGGCTGTTGGAGAAATCCTTTGCGTAAAGAATGGAGGCAAGAGTTTGATTAGGCTTTACCACCTCAGTTTCCACGTTAAAGGAGTCGACCGGAATACCATACTCCATAACAGGCGGAATGGGTTCCTTTTCTACTATCCTGTCCTCAACCTCCTCCTCTATACTTATGTATAAAAAAACCGCCACTACAACGGTAACTGGCAAAATAAGCCACAGCCATCTCTTCTTCATTCGCAAAAATGTAACCCGTGTGAAAAATTCTAGACTCTTGTGGCCAAAAGTAACAATAATGACATGGAACCAAAACTTAAATAGAGCTAAGAATTGGTGTAAGAGGAAAAATTAGGCAATGGGGGTAAGTGTGAGTTATGAGTTATGAGTTATGAGTTATGGGCTATGAGTTTATGGGCTAAAGAAACGCTAAGGCGCATGCCCATAAAGCTTTTGACTTTTTAATTACGCCCTTATTCGTTCAAACCCTTTGCCATACACACCCATTACCAGCGAAACGCTAATAAAGGCATCGTGGTCTATCTCCTTTACTATGCGGTAAACATCGGATAGCTCGTGCTTGCGAACCATGGTAATGAGCACCTTTTGGCGCTCCTTGCTGTACCATCCCTCCCCATCGATTATGGTAACGCCACGACCCAACTCCTTCGTAATTCTATCGGCAATATCACTGTAACCCTTACTGAAAACAAATACCTGCACACTCTGGCGAGAACCAGAAAGCACTGCATCGATGGCGTAGGCAGTGATGGCCATTGCCACGTAGCCGTACACAATTATCTGCAAGCGTTCAATGGGGCTCTTGTCGAGCATAACCACAAATGCTGACGCAATAATAAAAACGTCGCAAAAAAGGATGATTCTTCCGGGGCTGATATTGCGATACTTATTCACAATCATGGCAATGATATCGGTTCCCCCGCTCGAACCACCTTGGGTAAAGGTGATGCCTATCCCCACGCCACTTAGCATACCTCCAATAATGGCCGACATAAACTTATCCTCCAGCAAAGGTCGAGTAATAAGCTTCTGCAAAACCGAGAAAAGGACGGATGCCATGATGATGCCAAAGATGGTTTTAACCCCAAAGTTGGCCCCCAGCACTTTGATTGCCAATACAATCAAAAAAACGTTAATAACAAAGTAAGTAAGCCCTACCGGAATTCCCGTGGCAAAGTATATCAGCGCACCAATCCCGCTGACCCCACCCCCGGTCATGCCAGAAGGAATCAGGAAGGTTGTCCAGGCAGTAACGTAAAGTAGCAGCCCGAAGGTGATAATTACGTATGGCTTAAGAAACTTGTAGGCCTTTTGCATTACACTACGATATTGACAATTTTATTTGGCACAATAATTACCTTCTTGGGCGACTTTCCATCGAGATACCTCTTCGTATTGTCGTCGGCAAGCACAGCCTCCTCAATCTCCTTAACCGAAATTCCCAACGGCAGCTCCTTCTTAAAGCGCATCTTCCCATTGAAAGAGACAGGGTATTCGAAGCTGGACTCAACCAAGTAGGCTGGGTTGAACTCAGGATAGCGTGCATCGGCAATGCTGGGCTTTTTGCCCATAAGGCTCCACAGCTCCTCAGCAATATGGGGAGCAAAGGGTGCTAGCAGCACGGTGAGCGGCTCCAGAATTTCGCGCTTGGAGCACTTTAAATCGCCCAGCTCATTTACGCATATCATAAAGGTAGCCACCGAGGTGTTGAACGAAAAGTTCTCAATATCCTCCCTCACCTTTTTAATGGTTTTGTGCAGCACCTTCAGCTCGGCAGGAGTAGCCTTTTCGCTGCTCAGCTCCAAATCGCCACTCTTGTTGGTAAAGAGGCGCCAGAACTTTCTCAAGAACTTGGAAACACCATCGATACCATTGGTATCCCAAGGTTTGCTGGCCTCCAGTGGACCAAGGAACATCTCGTACATGCGCAGCGTATCGGCACCGTAGCGCTCCACCACATCGTCGGGGTTTACCACGTTGTACATACTCTTCGACATCTTCTCCACAGCCCAACCACACACGTATTTACCATCTTCGAGAATAAATTCGGCATTGGCAAACTCGGGCCTCCAGGCACGGAACTTATCAATATCGAGAATATCGTTGGAAACAATGTTTACATCTACGTGTATCTCAGTGGTATCGTAATCACCCTTGAGCCCAAGGGAGGCAAATTTGTTGGTATCCTTTACCCTATACACAAAGTTGGAGCGACCCTGAATCATCCCCTGGTTGATGAGCTTACGGAAAGGTTCCTCCTTGCACACCTTTCCCATGTCGAAGAGGAATTTATTCCAGAAACGGGAGTAGATAAGGTGTCCGGTGGCATGCTCAGTACCCCCAATGTAGAGGTCCACATCCTGCCAGTAGCCATTTGCCTCAGCAGAAACCAGAGCCTCGTTGTTTCGCGGGTCCATGTAGCGAAGGTAGTATGCCGACGACCCAGCAAAACCGGGCATGGTGCTCAGCTCGTAAGGATAACCTTCGGGGGTGGTCCAGCTCTTAGCACGACCAAGTGGGGGTTCGCCCTTTTCGGTTGGCAGGTAGGCGTCCACCTCGGGTAGCTCCAAGGGCAGCTTATCCACATCGAGCGGATAGGGCATGCCATCCTTATAGTAGATGGGAAATGGCTCACCCCAGTAGCGCTGACGGCTGAAGGTTGCATCACGCAGACGGAAGTTCACCTTTTTCTGACCCAACTTACGGCTCTCCACTTCAGCGATAGCACGCTTTACAGCATTCTTAACGTCGAGCCCATTGAGAAAATCGGAGTTAACCAACGTTCCCTCCTTGGCATCGTAGCTCTCCTTGCTGATATCGCCACCGCTCACCACCTCAATAATGGGCAGGTTAAAGTGCTTAGCAAAGGCATAGTCGCGGCTATCGTGAGCGGGAACAGCCATAATGGCTCCGGTTCCATATCCGGCCAGCACATAGTCGCTCACGTAAATGGGCACCTCCTTACCTGAGAATGGGTTGATGGCATAGGTTCCCAAAAACTGTCCAGAAACCTTCTTCACCTCAGCCATGCGCTCCCTTTCCGACCTTGACTTTACCTCGTTGAGGTAATCCTCAACCTCGGCTTTAAAGTCGGGATGTGTAAGCGACGGTAACAGCTCACTTTCGGGAGCAACCACCATGAAGGTAACGCCGAAAATGGTATCGGGACGGGTGGTAAACACCAATATTTTTTCGTCAGAATTTTTTAGCGAGAAATTGACCTCGGCACCTTCGGAGCGGCCAATCCAGTTGCGCTGAATCTCCTTAAGCGAATCGGTCCAGTCAACCTTGTCGAGACCATCAAGCAGGCGCTGGGCGTAAGCGCTAATACGCAAGCACCACTGGCGCATCTTGCGCTGCTCCACGGGATGTCCTCCGCGCACCGATAACCCCTCCTTCACCTCGTCGTTGGCCAGCACAGTGCCGAGTGCCGGGCACCAGTTCACCATGATGTCGGCTTGATAGGCCAAACGGTAGGATTGTAGCATCTCCTGCTGCTCTCGTTCGCTCATGGCCTTCCACTGAGTGGCCGTGAAGGTAGCCACATCGCTGCAGGCAGCCTCAACTTGGGTGTTACCATTTTTCGAAAATTCAGCAACCAAGGCCGAAATTGGCTCTGCCTTCTGGGTCTTCAAATTATACCAGTGCTCAAACATTTGGATGAATGCCCACTGGGTCCACTTGTAGTATTCGGGGTCGCAGGTGCGGAACTCACGGTCCCAGTCGTAGCTGAAACCAATTTTATCGAGCTGCTCGCGGTAGCGACGGATGTTGTTTTCGGTGGTAATGGCTGGATGCTGGCCGGTTTGAATGGCATACTGTTCGGCCGGCAATCCAAAGGCATCGTAACCCATGGGATGAAGCACGTTGAAGCCGCAGTGACGCTTGTAGCGCGAGTAGATGTCGGAGGCGATGTAGCCCAGCGGATGCCCTACGTGTAGCCCCGCTCCCGATGGGTAAGGGAACATATCGAGGACAAAAAATTTGGGTCTTGACGAATCTACCTCCACATGAAAAGTCTTGTGCTCGCTCCAGTAGCGCTGCCACTTCTGCTCTATTTCCGAAAAATTGTAATCCATGGTTGCCTAATTATATACAAGCTGCGAAATTAAGAAAAAAAGAGTGACGGGAAAGTGACAAGTGACGGAAAGAGTCAGATGTCAGAAGTCAGAAGTCAGAAGTCAGAAGAAATAAGCTAATGTGCCAATGTGCCAATGTGCCAATTGTCGGAATGAATTCAATAACGCCTACAGCCAATAACTTTTACCGCTATAGCAGTAGAATAGTCTTCAAATCATTAAAAATTTAATACAACAAGCAGCATTTTACTGCCACAACAGCAATTATTGGCATATAGTTTTGATTACTGAACTCTATTTGCCTATATTTACCGCTATAACGATATAGCTATGCTTGAACCTCAAACATTAGGCAGCATCATTAGGCAGCACCGCAAGATGGCAGGGCTCAGCCAGCTGCAGCTGGCTGAAATGGCTGGAGTTGGCAAAACCGTGGTATTTGACCTAGAAAAGGGAAAGGAGACCATACAACTCAACACACTAAGAAAAATACTGCATGTGCTCAACATCAAGGCTGTGCTAACAAGCCCACTTATGAACAAAATAATTACAGATGAGAACCGCTAAGGTATTTGCAAACAATGAGGAAGCAGGGAAACTTACCGAATTAGAATTCGGAAAGCGCTACCGCTTTGAATACACCGATGGCTACTCCGGCTCCCCTGTTTCACTTACCATGCCTCTGTCTCAGAAAGCCTACGAATATGATTCGTTCCCCCCATTCTTCGACGGGTTACTACCGGAAGGCTATCAGCTGGAGGGGCTTCTGAAATTTGGAAAGATAGACCGAGATGACCTTTTTGGCCAACTAATGGCTGTGGGCAACGATTTAATCGGACAAGTAACGGTGAAGGAGGATATAGCATGAATCGCTGCCCGATTACTTACCAACCCTGCGGCAACCAACTCTATAGCGAAAAAGGACTAAGGTTGCTTTCTCCCCTGCTAAAAGAACTTGCACCCCTTAATTTTACTGCAGAAGAGTTGCGAAATGAGGCAACAGTAAGAGCAACCAAAATGTCCATTCAGGGGGTTCAGCCCAAGCTCAGCGCCATACTGAACGCTAAAGAAGGAAAGTTTGAGATTGTTGACAAAAATGGGAGGTATATTCTAAAACCCCAGCACTACCACTTTCCTGAACTTCCCGAAAACGAAGACCTCACCATGCGCTTAGCAGCAACCATTGGCATAGATACTCCCCTACATGGATTAGTTTATGGAAAAGACCATTCGTTAACCTATTTTATTAAGCGCTTCGATAGGAAAGGGCAAAAAGATAAAGTTCATGTGGAGGATTTCGCACAACTGGCAGGCATGAGCCGCGATACCAAGTATCGCTACTCCATGGAGAAGTTGGTGAAACTGCTGGACAACTTTTGCACCTTCCCTGCCCTTGAAAAGGCAAAGCTATTTAAGCGCGTAATCTTCAACTTCCTGATTGGGAATGAAGATATGCACCTGAAAAATTACTCAATCATTGTTCAAAACGGCAAGGTGGAGCTATCGCCCGCCTACGATTTACTCAACTCAACCATAGTGCTGCAGGGAGATGTGGAAGAAATTGCCTTGCCCGTTAAAGGCAAAAAGAGCAACCTCAATGCCGATGTACTCATTAGCTACTTTGGGAAAGAGCACTGCGGACTAACCGATAGGGTGGTTGAGAAAATACTGGACACCACTGGAAAAGCCATACCCCTATGGTTTGGCGAAATTGAAAATAGCTTCCTATCCCAAGAAATGAAGGAGAAGTACGCCTCGCTTTTGCTGAAACGAAGTCAAAAACTGGGGTTGGGTTGACAATTGGACAATGGGGCAACGGGGCAATGTGCCAATATGCCAATGTGCCAATGGGCCAATGGGAGAATTTGGAGTTCGTCTGAGCATTACGCTCGCGTCCCTACATAAATTGGCTCATTAACATACTAATAAAAAGAGGGCACCCGCCAACTAGCAAATACCCTCCAATGCTTATGGAATAGCGTTTAGCTCTGGCTCTCCTGCTTCGAGGCCTTCTTGCTTCCCCGATACATCTCAAACTTGTGGAGCTTGCACTCAATGGGACCATTGTAGAGCCATATCTTACGCGATGGACGCAACCCAATAAACTTTATGGCATCGAGGTTGCCGCTCAAAACCCAGGCGTCGCATCCGTTGTAGTGCTGCTTAAAGTGGTCGCCAATGGCCTTGTAGAGGTCAATCATATCCTCCTTCTCCTCCAACCGCTCGCCGTAGGGTGGGTTCATCACCAAATGCGCGTTTTCGAGACCCGGGCTTGTTTCGAAGAAGTCGGTGTGCTCAATGGTAACAATATCTTCTACCCCAGCTCGCTTTGCATTATCGCGAGCAATTCTTACGGATTGGCTATCGATATCGAAACCCATAATCTTGCCATCGTAGGGAACAATCTTTGCGTTGGCTTCCCGCTTTATCTCCTCCCAGAGGGTGGCATCAAAATCTTTCCAACTTTCGAAGGTAAAGTGCCGAAAATTCCCAGCAGGAATGTTACGTGCAATCAGCGCAGCTTCAATGGGAATGGTTCCGGAACCGCACATGGGGTCAATAAACGGACGGCTCGTGTCCCACCCCGAAAGCATGATAATTCCGGCAGCCATTACCTCGCTCAACGGAGCAGCATTCTGCTCGGTTTTGTAGCCGCGCTTACCCAGCGACTTACCACTACTATCGAGGGAGATGGATACGGAGGTATCGGCAATATGCACGTTGACGCGAAGGCTTGGATTCTCAATATCAACGTTTGGACGAACGCCAAACTCATCGCGGAACTGGTCTACTATGGCATCCTTGGTCTTTAGCGCAATATACTGCGAGTGGGTAAACACATCGCTAAAGGTGATGCCGTCGATGGCCAACGTATCGTCAACGGTCATATACTGCGACCAATCAATGCCGCGCACCTTTTGGTAGAGCTGCTCCTCGTTGTTTGCGTTAAATGAGGCAATGGGCTTCAGAATTTTAATGGCGGTGCGCAGCAGCAGGTTGCTTTTATACAGGAGCTCGTTGTTCCCCTTATACTTAACCGCGCGGGTCAAAATTTTAATATCGCTGGCACCAAGCTCGCGAAGCTCGGCAGCCAGAATCTCCTCAAAGCCAAATAGCGTTTTGGCTACAATCTCAAACTTTTCCAATATCTTAGTTTCTAACGTAAACAATCCAGAACCATCTCTCTACCATTCATGCACCCAGGTAACCATTACACACTCTTGGTTAACAATGAGATTATGAGTGCACAAAGGTAGCAATAGTTATCAGAAGAATTAGGACCACCGAAATGGGCATTGGAAATCTGAAACCGTTTCAACGATTTACCTGTATTTTAGCGCAACCCAGCGTAGCGTACGCTGCCTTCAACCCGTTGAAAACCCTGTCAGGGTTGGCAATAAACACGATTGTAAGCCAAAAGAAATTTCAAGAAACTTGCTCTGTTTCATCCACAGCCATAACCCTGACAGGGTTATACAATAATTCAAGACCCAGTCGCCGTATGGGCAACAGGTTTACCAGCCCACCGGCTGGCCCATGCTGCAACTTTGTGCTCTAAGCACAGCTGCGGTTATGCTACATTACTTGCATAATGCCAGCTTTGCTGCGCTTGCAATGGCTTGCAGCGCACGGACAGCATGTCCGCGCTAGCGGGTAAAATTTAACTTCATGATTATCTAAAAATATCTTTTGGATACTATAGCGCTAGATATTAGGCTTGTTTGGTTGAAAACAAGTAATAATAAAATAAGTATAAAACTGAAGATTTATTTCATTAAAAGTTTCAAATTATACCTTTATCAATAAATTCTCTTAACTCTTTATGATTCTTAGCAAAAAAGAAATATAGTTTAGAGTTTCCCTTTTCTAATGCTTCTAATATATTTAATAAGAAAATTATTAGATTATCAAAACCTGTTTTGCATAGTTTTAACGTATTACCTTTATAATTTTTAAATTCGAACACTTCATCTTCAATAAAACGCCCATCGTAATTAGGAATATCAAGAGGTTTAGTCTCTCTTTCAGCAATTAACAAATCGATTTCGTTAATGATTTGACTCTTTGTAAGATTCATCTCAATTGGTATAAGGTACTTTGGATTTATACCTGTTATTTTTAGTAATAAATCAAATCTAGGTTGTCGTATTCGACTAACCTCAATTAGATTTTTATCCTGGTTTAGAATAAATCCGAATTTCATTTATTAGAGGGATTAAAATGAATAATTACTTCATCGGGTGTATTTTTGATTATCTCAGGAACACCGTCAAATCCATTTGCTTTTAAAATTTTACCAGTTGGAGTTTCAAATGCTGCGTCAATAGGAGACATACCCTGCTCGCGCGGACATGCTGTCCGTGCGTACCAGCCCTACCCTAGAGCAAATATAGCAAAAACCGAGTAGCACTTTGGCAAAATAGCGGCCTTGGCAAACGAGAATAGCATTGAACAGGACGTCTCGTCCGGCTGCAGCAACGGCGGTTACACCGTTATGAGCTCCTGTGGTATGACTACTACTTCTAGCAATCCCTCCTGGTCGGCATAGTTGGGTGCCGAAGAGAAGCGGTACTCCTCGGGATGCTCCACCACCATTTCCGTAACGGGGTTATTGTGGATATAGGCCAGCTTCTCGTAGATAAACTTGTTGCTAAAAACCTCCTCAGCATGGTTGCCGTCCTGCCACACCTTATACTGCTGGTTGCGCGCCAAATGGACGCATGCCTGCTGCAGGTATGGCAGCAGCCACTCCCTTCGACTTTCGGGCTCCTCCATAATTAGGCGCACAACCTGCTTGGAGGTGTGGGTTTTGAAGTCGCGGAGTAAATCGGGCAGACCGCCCTTGCCCTCGGCCCGGCAGAGGAGGTGCAGGTGGCTGGACATAAGGCACCAAGCAAATATTACCAGCTCCTTGTGCTGCTGGCAGTAGCGCAGCGACTCTACGATGGCCAGCTTCTGGTTGAGCCGGGTAAAAATATCGACCCACCCAACGGTGGTGAGGGTTACAAAGTAGGCTGCGTTCACATCCCCAGCCCTATACCTATCGGACATGGCAGTGGCTTTTTCCAAAGTTACTGCTTTTTTTCCTTCGCTTGGCCAGCTTAGCGTATGGGCAACATGCCCATGCCACCGCTTTGTGCTCTAAGCACAGCTGCGGTTATGCTACATTACTGCATAATGCCAGCTTTGCTGCGCTTGCAATGGCTTGCAGCGCACGGACAGCATGTCCGCGCGATCGGGTCAGCATGTTCGCGCGAAGTGGGCTAATATAATGAGTCACAATCCAAATTACACTTTATAAATACCATAGAATCTGGATCGGCACTCTTATAAATGTAGCAATCAAAGGTACCTGAAGGTTTATATATAGAATCTCCTATACTCAATCTTCTTACTATTCTAAGGCACTGAGGAACAAACAAGCTACTATCATTCAACACAAAGATAACTCCACGACTATAATATTCCCTTACAATAACACCTCGCAGTAATTTCTTTTTCTCAGTAATGCAATATCTTTTATTCGATATTTTATAATTCTCAGTTGGCTTATCAACATGAAGAACGAACAATATTAACAATACAATTGCAAATAATCCTCCAAACAGTTGAAATAAATCATTGCGCTCGGTCATAGTATTTTTTTAACATATTCTCAGTTTTTGAACTCATCTTAGGGTAAATCAACTCGGTTCTTGTTTGTACTTCACCTGCACCTACTTTGGTAAGATTTTGCCATATGCTCTTCAAATTTGGCGAAACAATTGAAAAACCTATTCCAGCCACATTCCCGCCCCCCGCTCGCGCAGACATGCTGTCCGTGCGTACCAGCCCTACCCAAGAGCAAATATAACAAAAACCCTGTAGCCTTTTGGCAAAAAAGGGGCCCTGGCAAAAGTAAATAACGTTGATTAGGAACCGTCGAAATAGCCGGTAAAGCGGTTCCGTCCGGCTACAGTTGCCTTTAGTAGTAGCGATTGGCTAGTATGCAGTATGGGCAGCATGCCTGCCCGTATGCTTTTACCCTGCTCCGGCAGGCGAGCCCATGCAACCGCTTTGTGCTCTAGGCACAGCTGCGGTTATGCTACATTACTGCATAATGCCAGCTTTGCTGCGCTTGCAATGGCTTGCAGCCCACGGACAGCATGTCCGCGCGAGCTGGCAGCATGTCCGCGCGAGCGGGACAGCATGCCCGCGCGAACTGGGCTAGCGAGTAAAAAACAGTAAGGCAAATCTAAAGGCGAACTGGGACTAGCAGGATAGACCAAAATTATTTTTTTAAAAACAACTCTAACTTATCAAGTTCTTTTATTAATTTAATTTTATTTTTCCTCATTCTAAGTAAATAGAACCTGTTATAAAAAGTAAGAACCGGAACCACCAAAATAATAGAGATCAATCTGACCTCAATAGTGTCATATTTCAATATCAATAAAACAATTTGAATTGTTAGAATAAATACAATAGCAACAACAAAGAATTGTCTTTTTTTAAATTTAGGAAAATATTTAACACATTCTACAACTTTCTTGTCTTTTTGTGATTTATCAATTAGTTTAACTTTAAACACAAAAAAAATTTCGAGAAAAGATTGATCTATATCCGACACTGAATTGACATACTTTTTATAACTAATAACTTCTAAAAGAAGTTTTTCTTTTAATTCCTTTACCATTGTATTCTTACCTGATTTATAGGTTTAAAGTAAATAGCCTTGTCAATATATTTGATTGAAGATCCATCATTATAATCCAAGTAAACTGGTTCGTATTCAAAAATATCTTTAGCTACTTCTTTGTCTAAAATCAGGATACTTGTAGGTGTTAGATTGGGTTTAACTCTGATATTTTCATCAGTATAGTAAAAATATAATGGTTCATTTGGAAATCCATTTTTACCTTTAAACCTATTATCCCAATCAACAAAATTAATCCACTCCAAGTTTTCAAAAAAATCTCCACTTATGTTTTTTGAAAGTTTATTTATATAATCATCGAAAACCATACCTAAAGCCCATATTCCATTTGGCATAAAAGTAAGCAAATCTAATGGTGAAATTTTCTCTCCATTATATGCTTTTCTCATCAAAACAGCACAGCCCAACAAACTAGAGGCAATTTCTGCTTTGCTTACTGCTTCTAACTTGAATTCAGGTTTTAAATAATTAGAATTATTGAGAAGACTCAACGTCCCATCATCAGTTTTTTCAACAATACTTGCAATATTATCAGTGTTAAGAGAAGATGCTAATTCATCTAATTTATTTGAATAGTTACCAATTTTTTTACACGAAAATATTTTTTGGCGAGTTGCATTTGACATATTTGGACACTTTAAATCAATCCATTTTTTCAATTGGGAGGATGATAGTGAAAGTAATAGTTTTCTCACACCTTCCATATTAATTCTATAAGGAATCTGTTTGCTAAATTCTTCAACAGTCGGCATGCTTTTATTTATAATCAAAATATAGTCTGTAATAGATTTTAAATCCGAATAAAAAGCAAAAACATTTCCAAGATCATCTTCAATTGTTTCACGAATCCGATCATAAACTTGATTCTCTTCAGTTAATCCTTTAAATTTAATATAGTTATTGAAAATTGTTTCATAGACAATGCTTTGACCAAGGGCCTCAGTGATCATATATGACTCATATGGGTCATATATGATTACATTCCCGAGTAAATCTTTAATTATATGCTTTGAAACGTCAACTCTTTTATCCTTACTAAGTTTGTAATAACCATACATATTTAATTGACTTATAAATTCGTCGCGTTTTTTGTTAAATATATAGTCAGATATTGCTTGACTTCCAGAGATGTTATAATCAGAATAATCAATGATAAACTCTTTTTTACTCGCCGCATCCGTCTCATCATCCAGCAACCCTGTTGTTAGCTCCGGGTTGTGAATTAGGTCCCACTGGGGCTTAATAAGGCGAGTGCCGCCGTTGTAGTCCATCAGGTTGTCGGTGGTGCCCTGCGGCAGCACGGGGAAGGTGTGCTCCAGGTTAAAGGCGCCGTGGCCCAGCTCGTGAGCTAGCGTGCGGGCATCCGTGGAGCTCTGTGCAATAAAGCCAAACCTACGGGCACGGGGCATGTAGCCCTGCAACGTGGCATCGCTAAAGCGCGGCACCACAAAGAGGTAGTAGGTGCCATCCTCCAGCGAGGGGTTGGCCACCTTGTAGGCATCAATAAGATTGTTCATGCCCTCGGTGTAGCTGCTGGCCATTTCGCTGGAGCCAAACTCCAGCTGGCCACCAGGTATGGTGTAGGCAAACGGTGCTGTCACCGTAACCGTCCACGAGGTTACCGCCTGGCCATAAATGGCGCTGAGCTGGCTTTGTAGCGCGCTTGCGTCAGGAGCGGTTGTTCCGGCCAGCGGAACCACCACCAGCTTCATGGGCTGCGGCTGATATACCACCGCCTTGGCGGCACCAATGTCCACCTGCTCGGTTTTGCCATCAACATCGTGCTTGGTGTAGCGCACCATAATGGGCTCCTCGCCCTCCGAAAGCCCTTGCAGCGAAACCATGAGCCTGTTGTTGCCCATTACGCTCCTGCTCATCACCTTGGCGTTGGTCTGCACGTCAATGGTGAGGCTGTCGGTGGTAAGCTTGCTGCTGCCGGGTTTTAGCTCCAGCACCACGTTGTCGCTACCACTCACCGGCAGCGCCTTGTAGGGTATTCCTACCTCCTTGCCGTTAATGGTGGCCACAGGGTAGTAGCTGCGCAGCGCCTCATAGGCCAGCGAATCGTACCCGTAGGTGGACATGGAGGCCTTGTGGAAGAGGGCCGTTGGCAGGTCGCCCGCGGGGTTGTATGGTTTCACGGTGCCGTTCTCCACAATGAGTGGTCCATCGCCATAGCTGGTGGTGCCACCTCCGCCAGTGGAGCCTCCCCCGCCAGCTCCATCGCCTCCGCCATTCCCGGTGTTGTTACCGGTGGTAGTCCCATCTCCACCTTCCGTTGGGGGATAGATAACCACTGGCTGGTTGGCCAGCGGGATAAAGGTGGTGTCGCCTCCGGACACAACGGCCACATCGCCGTTGGGGTTTACTATAATGGTATCGATGGGGTTATCCAAATGCAGGGTATCGAGCACCGTTACCCCCCCACTACCGTATATGGCAGTATTCTTACTCCTGGTGGTTATCACCTCGCCGCTAATGAGCTGGTAGGTGGTGTTTATGCCAACCCTGTTAAAGGTACAGCTGAGCCCCACACCCGCAATGGGCAGATATACCACACCCGTTCCGGTAAAGATACCGTTGCTCCCCTGAACGCTAGTAACCTTAACGGGCATAACGCCGGCAAGGAATGTTTGGTTGGTATGGAGTGCTGGGAGCGGATCGCGGTTGGTGGGCATGTTGGCGTTATCCAGCTGCTCGGAGCAGGTTTGGTTCTGGTTTTCCAGCTTCTTTGTTCTCAGGGTGCCGGAAACGGAGTAGTCGGACGGCAGGGAGCCGCACTCGCTCTGCACCTGGTATTCGTAGGTGCAGTCGGGCTTAAGGTTCTTAACCGTGTAGCTGGTTTGGGTAGCTGGCTCCTCATACCAGTCGGAGAGGTCGGTACCGTTTTCGCGGAATCGAACCCGGTAGCCGGTTGCCAGCGCGGTGCTGTTCCACGATAGGTCGGCGGTTTGCTCCGAGATGTTGTCGGAGCTTAAAAATACCGGGGCAATGCACGGGTCGCCGTAACGGAACGTGACCACTGGCGAGTAGCCCCCATTGCGGTAAAGGTCAATGCCTCTGGTGTCGAAAGCTCGAATGCGCACGGCATAGCTGTGGCCAGGAATGAGCTCGGGTTTATCGGGTCCGTAGAAGAGATTTTCGATGGGAGATACCTCCTGGTAAATAGGAGGCAGGGTAACAATGGCCACGTTGGGGTCCATGCCCTGCTGCACCATTTCCACCATGGTAACCTCGTACTGGGTGCTAAGGGCGGCGTTGGGTGAGCTCATACCGCAGCGCGTCCACAGGAACTGGATGCCCTGAGGCTCTCCGGCGGTGAGCTTCTGCCCTTGTCGAGGTGAAATCCACTGTGGTGGATCGTTGAGCATCAGCCAGCCAATGGCCATGGCGGTGTTGGAAACAGGAACGTCGCGGTGGGCCTCCATTGCCTCCACCTTAAAGCGGTAGAGCCCCTCGGGCAGCATTCCCGATGAGGTGAGGGCACCCATGCTTATGCCATCGGCAATGAGGTTTTGGGGAAGGAAATAGTCGCTCAGCTCGTCGTAGCTTACCTCATAGAGGGTGCTACTCAGCAGCGTAATAGGGGTGGGATGGAACGATGGGTTGGTGGTAAGCTTCACGCCGTTACCCTCAATGGTAAGCTTCAGCCTTACGTCGAGGGTGGGCTGCTGGGCATCTTTAAGCAGCAGGGTAATGCGCATACGGTTCCCCTCTGGAGCGGCATAGTCGCTCAGCTTTAGCGAGTATGGTGGGGTGAGCGTTGCAAAAGCCTGAACGGGGTAGTTCTGGGCATGGCCGGTGGTAGCCCCGGTTACAAAAAGAGTGGCTAGAATCCCTGCTACTATGAATTTGATGCTCTGCTTTACCATTACCTATGGTGTTTTATTACTGCTTAAACGTTCCCTTCCGGGCTACTACTTCTGAACTATTATCTTAACCGTTTTCGTTTGCCCGTTGGCCCTCAAGCTCAACAGGTAGAATCCCGGCATCAGGTTAAGCCTATCGGACGATATGCTGAAAAATCCGGCTGGGCTTAACTTCTGGTAGAATAGCTGCTGCTGATTGCTGTTATATAGGCCAACCTCCAAGGCCGCTTCGTTGTGTAGGGTAACCTCCACCGTAAACAGCCCATCGTTTGGATTGGGATATAGCTTCACCTCGCTGAAAATATTGGGGTAGTAGTCGCTGTTCTGGCTCTTGGGTAGTGCTGGAACAACGGTCACCGTCTTCTCAAAGCGATCGCTACATTCGCCCATGTGGGTGGTAAGCGCCACGGGGAAGGTTCCCTCCTTCTCGGCACGGATGTAGAGCTCGTTGCCCTCCTTCTTTATCAGCGTAAAGGCGTCGCCGGGGAAGTCCCATCCAATGGAGTCGGGAATGGGCATGGTGAATTCAACCAGCACAATGGTATCGCCCACGGCGGTGGTGGTAGCCACCACAAAGTCGGCATCGATATCCTGAGCCAGCTTGGTGAGGTTAACCGATGCTGAACCCTCACAGCCCTTGATGTCGGTAACCCACACGGTATAGGTTCCTTCATCGGAGATGGTAACCGTGCGGAGGTTGCTGGTAAAGCCATTGGTTGAAGTCCAGCTGTAGTCGCAACCGGAGTAACCTGCATCCAGCATAATGGACTGGTTGGAGCAGAGCACTGCCGAAGTGGGAACCGTTGGCTTGATTGGGTCGGGGTCGGTAAGCGACAGGGTGATGCTGTTCTGACACTCGTGCGCATCGGTTACCTGAGCAGTGTAGCTACCCGAGGGCAGCTGCTCCACCGTTCCACCTACCGTGCCGTTATTCCACAAAATGGAGTATGGTGCAGTTCCTCCCATTGGGCTAACCGTTGCGCTTCCGTTGGTATATCCATAGCACAGCGGGTTCACCAAGTTTGCTGCAGCAAGGGTAAGCGGGTCGGGGCCTGGAATAGAAACGGTCACCGTGTCGCTGCACTGATGCTCGTCGGTGGCTACAGCCTTGACGTCTCCCTTGGGCAGACCGGAGACCGAAACACCCGACAAATTCATACCGGGCCACATCACGGAAACCGAACCATTGCCGCCAACGGTAGTAATGGTTGCGGCACCATCGGACTTTTCGGCACAGGAAACTGGTGATACGGCAACGTTGGCAATTTTTGGTCCAGATACATCCCCCACGGTAGCAATGGAGCTGTCTCTACATCCATAGCGGTCCTTTACTGAAATCTTGTAATTCCCACTATAGAGATGCTTCAGAGCCTCTTCGAACACCTTGTCGTTGTAAGTGTAGGTAAAAGGTTGCGTTCCTCCGTAGACCATGGGAGCCAGCAGTCCCACTCCTCTTCCGCAGGTGTCGCTTACAACCGTAAAGTCAAGGTTGAGCGAATCGGGTTGGGTAAGTAAAACATCTAGCTGACTGGAGCAACCGTTCTTATCCTGAACTACGATGGTGTGCGTTCCTGCTGCAAGCTTTCCAAAACCGTTGGAGTAACCCAGAGAGCTACCGTCGAGGCCGTACAGGAAAGGTGTTTCACCATTTACTGGAGTTACGTAAATGCTCCCCGAGGCATTTTGGTAGCAGGTGAGGTTATTTACTGTGGATGCCATTAGCGATAGCGGCAGCGTTTGCGGCACCACCACCGTTTTGGTAATGGAGCAGCCATTGGCATCGCTCAGGATAGCGGGATAGCTACCCGAGGCAAGCGAGTAAAACTGGCCATTACTGCTCGATTGACCATTTAGGGTAAAGGTGTAGCTGCCCCAGCCTCCCTGTGCGGAAAGCAGCGCCTGACCAGTGGATTCACCAGCACACTTAGGCTTAGCAATGCTTTCACTGCCAAATGCAAGCGGGGTAACAGGTGCAATAATGGTAATAGAGTCCTTCAATGGTAGCAGCTTATCGCCGCACCCCTTGCTGTCGGTAACCGTGGCAATATAGATTCCCCCCTGCAGTTGGGTAAGGGTATCGGAAGAAACTGCTTGCACGTCCTCTCCTGTGCTCCAGTGTATGCTGTATGGGGCTATGCCACCATTAACGTTGGCAATGGCAGCACCAGTTGCAGTATTGTAGCAGGACACATCCTTCTTGTCCAGCGTCAACGTTACCTTCGAAGGTTCAGTAACGGTAATTGCTTTGCTCGAGAAGCAGCCGTGGCTATCAACCATGCTCAACTCATAGCTTCCTGCTTGTAGATTGCTAAAATTGCTTGTTTGCTTGTCGGAGAAATGGTTACTACCCACCGTTGCGCCGCCGAAAGTCAACGACACATCCACCGGCTGGTTGGTGCCGTTAACGTAAAATTCCACCTTACCCGATTGGTCGCCAAAGCATAGTAAGTCGGTAGCTACCACATTCTCCAACTGCGGAGCATCGGGGTTCACCAGCGTGTAGGTAAATGGCTTCTGGCAGCCATGGCCGTCGGTTACGGTAAGGTTGTAGCTACCTGCAGAAAGGTTGCTCACCTGAGCGCCATTCACCGCTGTGCCAGCAATGTCCCAGCTCATGTTAAGCGTAGGTGTTCCACCAGCTACGTTCACCTTTAGCATACCGGTGCTGGTACCGCATGGTGGATTAACCGAATCAACTAGGGTAGAAATAATTTCGTCTGGCTGGTTAATGGTTTCGGTTTTAGTAAGCACACAGCCGTTGGCGTCAACCACGCTCACCTGATGTTCTCCTGCCAAAAGGTTCAGGAAGAGGTTGCTGGTGGTGGGTGTGCCACCGTCCAGCTGATAGTGGTAAGGCTGAACCCCACCCAGCGTATCGGAAACTGCCAGCTGGCCGTCGTGACCACCATAACACAGCACGTCCACCTTGTTGAGCAGCGCCGCCAGCTGCTGAGGCTGCGGAACGGTAATGCTAAGCGTATCGTGGCAATTTAAGCTATCGGAAACCACAAACTTATAGCTTCCAGCCTTTAAGTTCGTTTTAGTTACGTTGAACGGAGGGTTACCATTGGCTGCATCAAGCAGGTAGTAGGAATAACCGCCCCAGCCACCAGTAGCCGATAACCGCACGCTACCATTACTCTCACCAAAGCATTTAACAGGGTCAACATTGGGAGATGCGGTCAACTTGCTAGTTGGTTCCGTAATTGTAAAGGTAGTATCAGAAGCATTGGGATTTCCTCTACCAATACCACAACCCTTGCTATCACTAATGTATGCCGTATAGTTTCCGGCTAGAAGATTGATTTGGGTAGATGGATTAGCGCTGTATAAATCACTGCCAACCTTAACGGTATAGGGTGCAGTGCCTCCCTTGAGAACAACTACGGCTTTACCGCTATCTCCCTTACAAATAGAGGCAATGGTGTTGAAACTATTAATTTGAAGGGAGTCCGGTTCAATAAGCTTAAGACCTGTGGTATCGTGACTACATCCATTGGCATCGGTAACCGTGATACGATAATCACCCACCGGCAAATTGTTGAAATCAGAGCTCGGCATGTTGAGTCCCACAACATTGGCATCACGATAAATATTGTAGCTATAGCCGGAAACGCCACCATCGGGCTGCAACGAAATGGTTCCATTGGCCACCCCATTACAGGAGGGATCGGTAATGGTAACCTTTTTCCACTTCACCGCTGTAGGTGCGTTAAGTAGCAGACTGGCTGAGTCAACACAACCGTGCGCATCCACCACTTTAACCTTATAGGTTCCATTGCCCAAGTTTGCAAAGGTAGATGTGGAAATGGTGTCGGTGCTGGTTCCCAAAATATAGCGATAACCCGCCGTGCCACCCGTTGCGGCAACATGAATGGAATCGGTGGTGCCAAAACAACGAATGGCATAGCCGTTGTATCCAGCCAAGGTTGCTTGCAGTGTAAGCTTTTGCGGCTCATTAATGGTGAAACTATTAGAGTAGGTACAGCCGTTGGCGTCGGCTACGGTGTAGGTGTGAACTCCAGCCGCAAGTCCCGTTCTGGAAAGGAGCGGCGTTGCGGATGATTCCCCATCCAATTTCAGGGAGTAGGCTCCAGTTCCACCGGCTGCAGTGAATGCTACCGTGCCATTACTGCCCCCGTTACACGAAACATCGGTAATAACCGGGGCTGTCACCGCAATTGCTTCGGGTTGCCCAAGCACAATGGTGGTATCCTTTATGGCTCCCAACGAATCGGCAATCCAAAACTTGTGGCTCCCGGCCGCCAGCCCCGCAATGGTGCTACTCGGCTGCCAGCTGATGCTGTCCTTGCTATATTTATAGCCACCCCATCCTCCAGTGACGTTAAGGGTTACGCTCCCGTTGGAGGAGGCGTAACATTTGGGCTGTTGGGGATTAGCCCCAGCAATAGCTAATGGGGTTTGAGGTGCCTTAATGGTAAAGGTTTCCTCGGCGTTACAATAGGCCGTATTGAGGCTATCCTTAATCTGAACGGTGTAGGTTCCTGCAGGAAGGTTAGAGAACTTGCCCGGCGCAATTACAGCACCAACAGGCGGATTCTGAAGGGTTATTTTAAAGTGACCATTCCCTCCCGAAACTAGATAGTCGAGCGAACCATCGCTGGACTGAGCCGTGGTAACGTATCGAATTTTGGTTACGGTAAAGGCAATGGGAGCCTTCTGTGGCACTGTAACCAACTCGGATACGCTGCAATTGGAGGTGTCGGAAATGGAAACTGTATAATCTCCAGCGGTTAAACTACCGTAGGTTTTGGCAAACGACAAATCCGAGCGAAGAATGTTATCTGTCACCACATCGGCTAAAAGGCTATCCTTAATGGAGACAATCCAGTCGCCAAAGCCACTTCCGCCTGACACTGCAATGGTTCCGTTTGTCTCTCCGTGGCATATTGGAGCTGTGGAGGTAAGAGAGCTAATGGTAACGGCATTGGAAGAGATAGGGAGAATAATCAATGGAATGGTATACGAGCACTGAGCAGTATCGGTAATTTGCAATGAGTAGGTTCCACTAGGAAGACCAACAGTTTTGTTCGATGAGCCATTTATAAGATTGCTATAGCTGTAAGTTTTTCCACTGGCCTCCTTCACTATCGCAGAGCAGCTACCGCCTGCATTCCCACTAATGGTAAACGACATGGCACCATTTGAGGCGCTGGCGCATGTTGCACTATCAAAAACAAAGCCTGAAGCAACAGGAGGTGCAAATGCCTTTAGGTCTACAACCTTTGCTGCGGATGGGCACACGCTACCGTTGATCAACAGGTTGAGGCTGTAGCTAGAGTATGCGGCTAAGTTTTCAAACTTTGCTCCAGCGCTTATAGATGCTGTAGCACCGCTTGGCATGCTTGAAGTGTAGCTCAACACGGGACCGCTCCAGCTATCCACCGAGGGGTAAATCCACCCGTTGGCCTGTCCCTCACAGGGATGCTTTGTCGTCAAACTGACCACAGGCGTGACGGCCGGCTTAACCGTGGCCTGCTTGGGAGCGGAAACACACCCCTTGGCATCCTTAACCCAAAAGTTGTAACTACCAGGTGCCAGCGATGAAAAGGTGGAGCTGGCTCCGAACGACACATTGTCACTGGAGTAACTGTAGCCACCCCAGCCACCTGTGGCCGTAACCGCTACCGCTCCGTTGTGAAAGCTAGGGCAAAGGGTTTCATCGGTTGGGGTCACGGTAGCGGAGAGAGAAGCGGGAGGGTTTTTTAACTCCCATGCTGTTGATTCATAGGTGCACCCTGTTGAAGTTTTAAAGTAGAAACAGTATCTATGACCCCTATTTATTGTAAGGGCAGTGCCACTACTATTTACATTTGTATAGCCACTTATGGATCCAACTTTATTCCAAACAGCTGGATTTGTATAGGTTCCCCATGAGTCTTTGGCACCAACAGAAACTACGCTCACACCGCTTGGCAATGCAATGTTAAGATTAACTGTTCCCGAAGCCGAACTGCAGGCACTAAACCCACTCGTATCGATGCTGACCGAATAATTGTAATCAGGCAAAGTTTTGGTAGTACTCACAATGCAACCGGTGGTGTTATCCTTCACATAAAATTGTTGAGGGCTCTTAGGGGCAAGATTTGCAAATGTGGAATTACTTATCCATATACTATTGTCTAATGAATAATTGTAACTACCGCTACCACCAGAAACATTAATAGTTTCGGTATAAGGGTTTGTGCCCGGACAGCCTATGGTTTCTGTGATACCATCTATTTTGAGAAGGTGACTTTTGATACTGTAGTTAAACTGCTTAATGCAGGTCCCGTCATTTTGTTCAACTACAGTTATCGTGATTGTTCCTGAACTTAAACCAGTGACTTTGTATACACCACCTCCTTGAGCAATTAACGTACCCCCAGATGACGAAACTATTGGTTGAATTCCTCCAATGAGTTTAAATGTAAGGGAGCCATTAGATAGTGTAGAACAACCAGTATTGGGAGTTGTAGCAGTATCAATTATCGAAACCGAAGCATAACTCTTGATAGAAGATGTTTGCTGGGCACAAACATCTGAATTGTTATAAACTATCGTACTGAGTAGGTTTGTTTGTGGAGCATTAACTGGAACCTCTAAAACTTTATTGGTAAATTTTTGTGGAGCACTCCCTCCAACAACTAGACTGTATAAAGAAGCAGTATAGTTATTTGTCCCAACAAGTGTTCCTGTAATTTTCCCTGGCCCTCCTCCACAAGTTGGGTCCGAAGCAACTATTGTTACATTATCTGGGCGTTTATCAGCGACAGTTACAGGATCAAACTGATAGCAATAGGAGTTGCTGTTCTTTATGGCTTTGTAATACGGTCGGTAGGTTCCAGCAACATTGACGTCTATCGTTGGATTGTTTCCATATACTACGTTATCTTTAGAGTAACTATAATTAAAGCTATTCTGTTGACTTCCTAATAGTGCTGTAAAGTTTATGCTTCCACTTGCCCCGGGGCAACCCATAAGGTCTGTTACCTGAACTTGAGTAATTCTAGTTGGTAGTGCTTGAGAAATCGTAGTGGAAAAAATAGGGGCACCTTTTGAATTATAATACATTACCACAATACTCTTATTCGGATCTTCTCTGTCATTAGTGCTAACATTATAAGAAACAGGAGTATTCACACCAAGCTCAGCTGCTGTCCCGCTAGCATCTGACTCACTACCATTTTCCCAAAATACCTTAATTTTTGGGAGGGAATCGCAAGTAGTAGTAGGCGTTATTTCGAAATTATAATAACTACTCCCACAATATTTTGTCTCTTTTACAACAAGATTGGGAAGATGCCTTACTTGTAGTACTTTTTCAATATAGCCTGCACTGAATTTAATACCATCATTTCCATCAGCCCTATATCCATAAGCTCTAACATAAACAAAAGAGGCTCCCGAAAGTACATCATCAGCAAATATATGTGAATCACCAAGAGGGTTCCATTTACTTGAAATATCCGTTTTATAATAATATCTTGTAGTTACAGTTGGAAATGTTTCCTGATATGATGAAACAAAACTATAGATAACACCAGGAATTACAAACCCAGTACTTTGAGGTTTGACGTTATCGTCAACGGTATTGAACTGTACATCTAACGTGCTTGGTCGTGGAGGGGTGATACCAATTATTGTATTTACCATAAGACCAGTAGTAAGTGGCAATGTAATAGTCTGATATTTACCCACAAACACTCCAGAATTCGCCACACTTCCGTTCTCTAAAGTATTTATGGGCGCATGCTCACCTACAGTTGGAGTATTGCAAACACTCTCATTAAAGTGAGGCGTACCATTTGTCCATGCCTCTTTCCGATAGAACCAACAATATACAGAACCAAAACCTAGCCTTATGTAGTAAGCCTCAATAGGCTCTGTAAGGTAAGTATTGTTTATAGCGACAGAGTCATCAATTGCAATGTAATCCTTTGTGTAAGATAACTCGCCAACCTGATCCAAACAGTCGACAGAGAATGGGAAAGGTAGAAATTTAATGCTAATTCCTTGATACCAAAATCCAGTTGCAATGTTATTAAAATCAGGATGAGTAGTATCGATAGGGTCTTGTAATTGAGGATTAACTATTGCTAAATTGCCCTGCAGCGGGTTACTACCACCATTTGCTAACAAATTAAATATTGAACCGAATAGCAGTATGACAAAAATTAACTTTTTCATGGCTAGAACTCTATTAACATTTGTTCAACCTGAACTTTATCATTATCAAATAATATGGAAACTACAAACTGTACTTTGCTATTAATTGGCAATCGTCCGTAGGTGTATGGGAATTGCATGGGAGAAAGCCTTGCCACCATCTGCTTGTTCCCAGTCTCCTGATTTTTCATATAAATGATGGCATATTTAATTTCTGGTGCTTTCTTGTCAAGTGTGAAAATCAGCACCCCACCCTCAATAGTATAGTCCACAATCCCCTTCTCCTTATTTTTCTCCCTCATAGTTCCAGCAACGGTTACCGGTATGGAGGCTGACCGATTGCCCGAAGAATCGACGGCAACCAACGTTAAACGGTTTCTGCCCGAAGGAGCCATTATTTGTAACAGGGAGTCCACAGGTTGATTCTTGTAAACTTTAAGCGCCAAACCAATATTAAGCTTGCCATCCAACGATTGAGCCCGCAATTCATGGGAAGCCACGTCGGGGCTACTGCTAGGTGTCAGCCTTAGCGTTAAGCTATCGCCGTGCTGGCTTACCACATCGAGTATGGGTGGAGAGGGTGGAATATGATCCTCCTTCAATAGAGGTAACACCTTAGAAAAGGACGATCGGTTGTACATACGGTCGAGCGCTTGAACCATAAAGTAAACCCTCCGGTTTAGCACTCGTTGTGGAGTTTGGTAGCTAAAATGGTTGCTTTCACACAAGCTATCGGTTGCCTGTATAAATTCCGCAGATGGGTCGAAGCTGTAGTATACCCTATATCCAAGCATGTCGGGTTCGGTGTTGGCCAACCATCTCAAATGAGCCACTCCCGAGGAATCAACGGTTCCCATAAGTCCAGTGGGTGGGGCAGGTGGAATAGAGTCGGGTCGCTGACAAATGCGGGGTAGCGAGAGATAATCCTTTCCAGCATTGTCCTTAAACACAACATTGACGTATAGTAGAAATTCGTTGTGTAGGGCAACGGTGGCACTTCGGGTGCCAGCCGGTATACCTTGAGCCAGCGTTTTGTATTGACCATTAAGGGTTCTGGTGGCAATTATGCTGTACTTTCCGCCCGAAGAATCGCTTTTAGCGGGCACGTTCCAATGAACGTAAAGGGTGGTGTCACTGGTAAATGCGAGGGAGTCGATTTGCGGAATGGGCCGCTGCTCGTGCTGGAGAATAGCCGCCACGGTATCAGACGAGGGCCCAGCAATACCAAAGGGAGTAAGGCCAATAACCCGATACCAAGCCGCATTGATTCCTGCTGGCAGGCTGTCGAGGTAATAGGTCATCCCCTTGTCCACCTCATTTACGCTCATGTAGGGCTCCTTGGTAAGCGAGGTAAACCGCTTACCTCCATCAAGCGAACGCTCAACGGAATAAAAAGAGTAAATACCGTAAAAAACTTCGGTGGGCCAAGATATTAGTATGTTGCGTTTTTCCTGTGCATCTGCCTTTACTAAAAATGGTCTGGGAAGCTCCGTTGGGCGGTTAGCTGCAATATAGGCAAAAGCAGTGTCCGCCAGCGTGCTATCTATAACGGTTGGGAAATAGACTTTGTAAACATAGTCCTCCCCCTCGCGCATGGTGGTATCCTCCAATCCTAACCCCATCATTTTTGCAACGCTAAAGGATCGGTCGGCTGCCAACAACCCTATCGATCGTTGATCCTCCTGTGCCCTTGCCTTATTTACGAGGTCAATGAAGCTGTAGTCCGCGGCGGGATCCACCTTAGCATCATCGCCATAAATGGCCTGAGCCGCCACGGCTGCCATATCGCTGGTATCGGCTATTGGTTCAAACTGCTCCAGCGTTAAAGGTAACAGCGGAGTTGGGGTGAGCAACTTACGTTCCTGCTTCTCCAAAATTTCGCCATTACGCGCAATGGTAACCCTCTCCACCATATACCCATACTTTATACCTGTCATCCACGCAATAGTGGTAGAAGGAGCCCACCTTAAAAGATGCTGGGTACTATCGCTGTACGCAACCATAAAAAGTGGATGCTTAGCTACCTGCTGTGCAATAGCCCGTTTACCGATAATACTGGCAAAGAGAAGCAGACCTAAAATGAATGATATTTTTTTCATTGCCTAGAGATCAAATCGTATTTCAGGTGACGAAGTAATTGTATTTAATCCAGGGAGTTTGTAGTCCAACTTAATGTAGTACGGATGGAATTCATAAATTGAATAAAACACCGATGCATAGAGTGCCCGAACAAGTGGATCGTTAGGATACTTGTAGAGGTAGTAGGCTGCCTTATTCACCAAGTCAACATGATCCTTGTAGGCAAATATGGCAACCTCGTAGTAGAAGTCCGTGATACTGCTTGAATAGTTAAACGATTTTGTTTGAATATCTGCTTCTGATAGGGATTCAGGTGTAGAAGTAACCTCAACTGCTTTTACTGGTGCTGATGAGGGTCCTGTTGTTGCTATTGTTCTCCAGTCCACGGTCAGTTCAGGCTTTATTGGGTAGTGTCCATAAGAAACCTGATCCAAAATATCGTGATACCATTCAGTATTAAGTAGAACAGCGGAAACGCCTACGTTATCGTTTTCGTACTTATCAAATGGCTCCGGGCTATTATAGGAGAATGTAAAGCTGTGTACTGTGCTATAAACCCAATGTCTTATGCCTGATGGATTTACAAACATCTTTGCCTTATCCGCAAACGTATTGTAGAGGCTTGTCCTGAAATCGAGAGAGAAGAGCTTCTTCTCAGAAGCCTTATTGATATTTCCCTCCAATGTATTGGTGGTAAGGGTATCACCATTGCTTTGCACATCGGCCACCTTTACTAGGTTAGTATCGGCTTTTACCGCTTGTGCATTTGTCGGAATTTTAATGAGATCTAGCGTATACACTGTTTGGTTGGTTAACTGAGGAACGTTAAAGTAAACCCGCTTTTCTGCCTCATTATAGGCAATGTCACTCTCCGCCTCCCCGCTGGATGAGGTAAAGCGAGCCTTCTTTTTCCATCCTGCCTCCGGCTTAAAGAGGTCAGGCATTCCCTGCTTTAGTATAACGTAACCTTGGGGATACTCATTCTTGTAGAAGTTGAGCATATTTGCTGCCGGATATTCATAGGCTACGTTACTTTCAGGTAAATAGTCGGGAGCTTCTCCCGTTTTTATTACCGCCTGCTTGCTTTCCGTTTCAGAGTTGCCATCACCATCAACATAGCTCTTCCACTGTCCATTTTCTTTCACCTCAAAGTGAACCTTGGCCTCCAGCTTAAGCTCCTTTTTCCCTGGAAGTACGTTAAAGGGCTCAAGCGCTAAAACGTCCATTTGATCGTTCCAATTTTCCCTGCATTGAATGGGTTGGCCATTGTCGGTTACCTTAAAGTAGTCGAGGGCAATACGGAAGTCCTTCACCTTATCGTCGATATCCATGAGCTTAAACTCCTTATTAACCGGCATGTTAAAGGCAACCTGAGGAAGGGTAAATACATTCACCTCATTCGTTCCAGTCTCGGGCGTTATTTCTGAAATAACCTCAATATCGGACACGGCACTTCCTCCAACAATTTCGCACTTTTCACCAATGGTAAGTTCAAATCGGCAATTCCCTTTGACCATACCACCCATAACACTGTATCGTCCCCCAACAACGCCCTTCAGGTAAATTGGGTTTGGCAGTTGAGCCGTGAATACAACGGCTGCTCCTATGGAAAGTATTTGAAACTTTCTTTTTCTTCTGAGAATTTTAACCTTGACACCAATTTCTGCCTTAAGCCAAGCATAGAGCTGCCCTTTTGCATACCACCCGTCAATGCCAATTGGACCCGACCGACCCTCGCAGTGAGCATCACCATAGTCGCGGAGCAGAATGTCAAACCCGGCTCCCATGGAAAATGATCCATAAAATATGGCGAACGTTTTTTCCCCAGTATCAACCTTTAAGGAGGCTCCAAAGGCAAATCCGCCCCCTCTTGAGAGTATCATAGAGTTACGGCTCTGACCAAAATCAATCTCGCCAAGGATGGATTTCACCTCATCCGGCAATGGTGGTAGGTCACCAATCTTTGTTCCCACCATAAAGTAGCTATCGGCCTGAGCTAGCCCAAGTAAAGAGAGCGCAATGCGATCGTCTGGGGTGCCAATGTAGATATACCAGTCCGTTGGAGAGAAAAACAACGTTGCTGTTCCTGCCCTATTATTCTCATGGGCACCCTTAAGCACGTCGTAAATGTTTGCGTAAACCTTAATTTCTCCCGAAAAAGTCTTCTCGGTAACAAAATATTCCAACTTCAAATCAGCAGAGATGCCAGTACCGCTCGTTGCAGGTGTGCCCGGATCCTTCATAAAATTCACAGCACCTGTAAAGCCAAAATAGGTCAACCCACCACTGTTATTAAAGGTGGCTTCCATACCTACCATGCCATTAAAAGCCTGCTTAGTAGGTAAAGAAACCAACATTACCGAAGCCTTTAATCCAAATCCAATGGTGCTGTCAGGCACATAGGTAGAGGTATACTTGTCCATATCCCGGCTCGAAGTAGTGGTTGCACCAGAATCTCGAGGTGCAGTTAAATCGGCCACCTTAAGCACCTTCATATGCTGGTAGGCTCCTCCACCAAACGCCTGAATGCCCAATCCTGTGCCAATTACAATTGGGGAACCCAACTTGAGAAATGCATCAGCATACCAGTAGCGCATTCCTCTAACAGAGCCAAACTGCGCCACAGCTCCACCGGCAATGCCCGGCGTAAATGAGGCCCTTACCTCACCACGAAATCCATTGCCATAAACGGGATGATCTTCGTATTGAACAAGTGAACCGCTAAGCTCAAAAAAACTCTCCTTCACATCTATTGCCAGCGTATCCAAATGAAATGACTTAAACTTGTAGTCAAGCGCTTTACCTCCGGTATTGACTGTGGTAACAGTAAATCCTCCTGTCCCTGCAAAACCACCCTCATTAGCCTTTACCAAGTTTACAGAAATAACGGCCTTCATCTTTAGAATGCTGTCCTTGCTTGTAAATGCCAGCTGCTTCAATTCAATTGGAAATCCGCTGGTTGAGCCAGTGGTAACAGAAATATAGTGAACATCAACATAGGGTGCCGTGGTAGAAATCTCCAGCTGTTGGAAGTCCATTTTCCCCAAGCTAAGCTTCCCACCAGCATTCATGGTCATAGAGCCATTGAGCACCATCTTTGGCAAATACTCACCATCCCTATATTCAACGCTAATGGTGGAGTTATTGGCAATATCCACATTAGCACCCAAAGCGTCAAATTTTGCTTTGTTAGGAAGCGTTGCACTCAGGTAAAAGTTTCCATTGTCGAATTTTGCCTTATACTTTACATCCTCCTGAGTATTGATAAATCCAGGCCGAATAACGCCCTCCAAGCCACAGGCATCAATATTATTCTTATATATGGCAAGCGAAAGTTTATCTACTGAAAAAGCCCATCCTCCCAAGCTTCCCTTCTCTTTTGGAATGACATTGGTTGCTGAAAGTATACCCGTAAGCCCCTCTTCGTCAATTATTGTATTGGTCATAGCTACAGTGGTGGCATCCTTCTCCTTGGTAAAGGACTTTGGCAGCTGAACCGTTAAGTTCTTTATGTAAATTCCCCTCCAAGAATATTCTCCTGGCGTTTGCATGGTGGAGGTTGTATAGCCTGCAGGGAAACTAATTCCCTCTGGATTTTGCGTATCGCTCATGTCGAGATACACATCACCTGGGGTAAATACAAAATCGTTAAGACCATCAACCTTAAATGCGCCAAGCGAAAGTTTAAACAGAATATCGTTTACATCGGTAAAGGTGGCTGCAACGGTAGCTTTAAGTGGAGCATTAACATTTGCCTGATTACTTGAGTTAACCGGATGAATATTGTTGTTGTTAATTGTTAGCTCTCCAGCCAGTGTAGTACTTTTGTAACCATTACAGTCCCACTCCACATAGGTATCCCACTTTTTAAGGGTTAACTCTTTGCCCAGCAACGGAAGCGGCTTGTCATCCATCAGTCGCAACTTTGCGGCCTCAATGCCGCTGGAGCCAATGGTAACCTCATCGGCATAGAAAGAAATGCTCTTCCCCGCTTCTGGAAGTAGCAGCTTGAGGTAAGCCTTCAACACGGCCTTGTTTGGGAGAAGGCGCAACTCATCGAGTACAATAATCACCTTGGTATTGCCAACCATTCTTTGAATACCAATGGGAAGGGTATAAGTCTTGTTGGGATCAAGTAGGCCTACTATATTGTTCTCGTTAATAACTTTGTTTGTGAGAGAGTCAGCGCGTCGCTCTATTTCCTGTTCGGTCAGCCTGGTGGTATCGGCTCCAGCATCAGCGTTCTCCACCGAAAAGTATGGAAGGGTGAAGTTCAAAGCCTTTGCTGGTTCTGTTGCCTCCATATTGGTGGCAATGAACAGCATCAGAATTGTGGAAAAAAACACTAACTTCTTCATTGTTAAAAGTTATAATTATAACCTACGGTTGCTGACAAATCGCTCCTCTCTTTCACGGCTCCAACTCTTGTATTCTGCTGGAACGTAGTAATATTCATTGCTATATTGTGCCTCTTCTTTATTGTGTAAGTTCCACCCAGCCGAAAATTCATGTTTCTAGAAGTTTGCGACCAATCCGTGGCTGTTACATTAAAAGCAGAGGAGAGGGTTATTTTTAACTTCTTCTTAAGAAGGCTTTTGGTTACTGAAATGACGGGCCCAATAGTCATGGCATCGGGGCTGCCGGTAGCGTGGTTAAGATTACTGCAAAGCGAAGCGGTTAAGTTCAGCTCCCGCTGCTTAACATACTGTGAGTATGCTGCGATAATATTGTAAAAATCGGAGCGAATAGTGGGAGCTGCACCCTCCTGAACCGAAACGGCCGTTTGATAGTTGGTGGTAAAGTTTATACTTTTCCTGTCACCGCCTCCATTGGCACCATTGCTTAACAAATAAAGGATACTGCAAAAGGCTGTTTGCGAAACTTGAGAAAAGTTGAGCGTATCCAAATTTTGGTATGGGGAGGTGGCATTAATAACGTCGAATGGTGAGCGGATATTTGTATAGCTGGTAAAGTTTGAATATCCTAAGTTAAGGTTCAACCTTTGCGTTACTACGATGCTACTGTTTAGGCTGCCCACAATTTGATGCGTGGTCGATAGCTTTTTAGATTCGATGTTGTTGAGCTGATAACCAAGATTTCCACTAAGATTAACCTTACCCTTATTCAGCATTTTGGTAAAGTTCAACGTGTAGTTTTCAAAATCGTTGGTGAAGTAGTAGCAACCTAGCGTAGCATAATCGGGATCAACTCGCTCATAGGCAATACCAACAGTTCCTGTTTCTGCCGTATAGTTAAAACCCGTTCGAACGGCCTTGCGGTAGGTTGTTGAGCTTCTCTCCTTAAAAAACGGAAAAAACTTTGAATAAGTGGATGAAGATTCTCCCTCACTGAGCAGCTGCCGAGTATCGTTGGTAAGCGCGCTTCCAGAGATACCGCCCATAATTTCGAATCGCTTGGTTATCTTGTGCGAAACCTTTAGTTCCAGCGCCAGGTTATCTTTTGGGTATATCAGCAGCGAATCGGGAATGGGATTAATAGAAGATTGCTTATCCCATGCTCTGAAAATGATCAGTTGAATTGGCGTTTTCTCCAACCCGAGGTCAATTTTTGCTCCCCAACCATAACGCTCAAAGTAAGGTGTGCCTTTTTGAATTGTATCGTATTCAACCCCCTTAATTAACCTACCGTAAAACGTAGAAACTTTTATTGGGGAAGATGGAGGCGCTACTTCAACTCCAAATCCCAGAAACTGCATGCCACTATAGGTGTAAGGCGAATAGGATAACGAGTTATAACCAATGTAAGTCTTTACCCATTTGTAGGAGGGCTGTGCTCCAAAGTGGTTGAAATTAAATGGTTGACTGTAGGCAACCTGCTGATTGGTGTAGGAAAAGTTAAAAGGGAAGTTAAAGCTATAGAGCTGAGCGTTCACATTTCCTGAAGCGATATAGGAATAGGCCTTTCTCGATGATTCCTGATCGGTAAAGAAGATGTAGTTGTTGAAACTTATTCCACCATTAATCTTCAGCGGATTTTCTTTTCCTATGGTTGATAAATCTTGTGCATTAACCTTTCCACTAATTAAGATAGTTGCCATCCATATTACGATAGCTAGAACTCCAAATCGCATAATACCTAGTAAATATCGTTTCTGATTTGATAGCTACCGCTCTTTTGACTAAACCACTCCCTAACCTCAACAAGTGCTTTGGGATAATTGTCGACTCTTAGGTCTCCTGAAATGCCTACTTTAAATGGAAAATCAACAACTATTGGTGCAAGAATTTCCATTACCCTATAACCGCAATCAACCTTACTAGAGGACTCTGGGTTGGGGGAATCGCAGCTGTAACTCTTATTTTGAAGTATGTCCACAAGGTATTCGATGGCCTCACGCTGGTGGGTGTAGGCAAGATCGGGATACACAAAGTATATTGCCTGAGTATTTACCTCCAACTTTTTAACTTTTGCCAAACAGTAGTTCAGCCAAAGCGTATCACCAAGTCGTGACATGGCAAGGGCATATGGCCACTTATTCCGTTTTAAACTTGTGTACAACGATTCATTCGCCTGAAGAAAGTTATGTAACTCCTCTCCTCCAACATAACCCGATACTTTGAGAGCTTCCGTTAAAGACGGATTGTTAACATTAGAAAGGTAGAGCTTCAATTTTCCAATGGAGGATGAATCGTAAACATCTCGTGGAACGGTTTTGAGAAATGGAATGGTTTGATTTCCAAAAAGTGCTGGGTTTTCAGTGGAGAAATCGAGGAGTAAGTTGAGCCCCATCTCTTGGGAGTCTAGGCCATCTCCATGTGCAATTAGGTATTTGGTAACCTCCAGTGCCTGCTGTGTTAATGGCGTAATAGTATCTTTACGCAACGATTTTAACTCAGCAATAACATTCTGCCATTCTTTGGGAGCTATTCTTTTTTCTGCATTGGACGAAATGATACTAAAAACGTTGCTTATGCTTTGAGAATAAGTGGCTCCGCAACTCAAAACTGCAATAAGCAGCGTCAAGAAAATTCTTTTCATTGTTAGGTTCAGGGATTTGTAATACAAATGTAATTCAATTTGTTTTTGTTGCAAGATTAATTGTGTTAAAATACAATTGATTGGAGGAAATATTAGTAAAATCAACATCCTTGTGCACACTTTTTCCTATCTTTCACTTCAAATTGCAACTGAATAGCTATGGTAAAACGTTTGCTTCTTTTGGCATTGGTGATCCTCTCCGTTGGAGGGATTCACGCACAGGAGGTCTCGAAAAGTGTACAGCGGGCCGACAGGATTTTTGGCGATGGAAACTACGACAAAGCGCTGGATTTATACCTACGAGCAGCCTCAGAGGAGGCCGTCACGGCTCATCTTGCCCGCCAAATTGGAAGCTGTTACCGTTTCCAAGGTGATATGGCTCAGGCCGAAATTTGGTATGAGAAGGCACTGCAACAGCCTGACCACAACTCCAGCGACTACCTCCTGCTGGGCTATGCACAGAAAGCCAACGGAAAGGTGGAGCTGGCTGCGGCTACGCTAAAAAAACTCTATGCGTTGGATATGTTGCCCGATCTGGCCGAGCGCCCGCAAAGCGCCTCATCGTTTGTAGCTCGGCTACGGGATGGTTTTCTCGACTTTCTCGTTATACCCGTAGGCATCAACAGCTCCGAATCTGATTTCTCCCCCATAATTTACCGCGACGCACTGGTGTTTGCCACCTCTCGCTTCGACCGTGAGCTGGCCAACCTCGACCGCCAAATTAACCCTCAGCAGCACCTAAGCCTCTACACTGCCCGCCTAAGCAGCAGCGGCGAGCTTGGAACTCCTTTCGTTTTCTCCAACGACTTGCTTAGTCGATACTACACTGGTCCAATTGCCTTCTCCCCGTCGGGTGATACGGCCTACTTTGTGAGAAAAAAGTATCTTAAAGCGCGACGTGGCGACGAGAAGCAAATGGCGGACAATAACCTCAAAATACACCGTGCCATATACAATCATGGAGAATGGGTAGATGAAGGTCCACTGCCATTTTGTACCGACAGCTACTCAGTTGGCGATCCGGCAGTGAGTCCCGATGGCAAACGGCTATACTTTACCTCCGATATGCCAGGAGGGCTTGGTGGCGCCGACCTTTACTACCGGGAAATTAAACCAGGTGGCACCTTTGGAGATGCCGTTAACCTCGGCTCTAAAATCAACACGGCGGGCAATGAGATGTGTCCTTTTGTGGCCAAGGACGGAACTCTCTTCTTTGCCTCCGATGGTCTTCCTGGCTTTGGCAACCTCGACCTCTTTGCCGCCTACCCTAACGCCAATGGCTTCGACTACGTCACCAACCTTGGCTACCCTGTGAACGGAACCTACGACGATTTTGGGCTTACCCTATCGAGCAATGGTGATGTAGCCTTCTTCTCTTCCAACCGGCCAGGTGGACTGGGTGATGATGATATCTACAAAATTGAGGTGAAAAAGATAGTTGTTACCCACACCTTAGACGGACAGGTTATTGATAATAAGGGGGCACCGGTGATCTCTGCCACCATAAAAGTTATGGATGGCGACAAGGTGGTAAACACCATCTTGTCGGATGCTGCAGGGAAGTTTACTGCTAAGCTAAACGATGGCCTCAAAGTTGAGCTCCGTGCCGATCGAACCGATTACTTTCCTGCATCGGTGGAGGTGAATACCTATGGACTTGGCCTAAAGCCAACAACCATTCCAGTAAAAATTACCATGACACGCGATATTGGCTACACACTCACCGCCACTATCCTCTCCCTTACCGATGGCAAACCGATTGTTGGAGCCAGAACAATTGCCTTTCCACCCGATACCACCAAGGCATTGGTTGGCAGTGCCGACCAGCTAGGGCGTGTTCGCTTTAAGCTCGATAAAGATACCGATTATCGTATTTGCGTTGAAAAGGAAGGTTTTATAAGCAAGTGGTTCACCCTCTCTACCAAAGGGCATGAACGCGGCGAACTAAACATGAGTGCACTGTTCGACACCCGCCTACAGCCCGAGGTTAAGCCTGGGCTTAGCGGCAAGGTTACCGATGCCAAAACGAGCTTGCCATTGGGAAATGTGGTGGTTACCCTCTCCTCCGACAAGCTGCCCCAGCCGCTCCGTCTAGCAACCGACAACGCGGGACAGTTCAGTCAAACCGACCTCCCCGAAGGTGTCTACTCCGTAAAGATGGAGAAGGATGGTTACTCTCCGATGGAAATAAGTCTCCCCTTAGGCAAAGAACCTTTCAATATCAACTCCCAGTTTAGCTTAGCGCTACAGCCAGCCAACAGCTCGCTAGTTGCCGTTGGCTTAGTAACTAACAAGGACGACGGCACTCCGCTGAAGGATGTGATTGTTACCCTCCTTGATAAGGCCACCAACGAAAAGATACAGAACAAGACCGACGATTTTGGCAGCTTCGACTTTAAACTGGATCCCGACCATATCTACATTGTGAAGCTGGAAAAGGAGAAATTTTTTGCCAAAACGCTCATGGTTACAACGCAGGGCGTTCCAACAGGCATGTTTAACCTCAATACGGCTTACGATCTTAAGATGGAGCCCATTGTGATGAACAAAGCCATTGAAATTCCAAATATCTACTACGATTTAGGCAAGTGGAACATTAAGCCAGAGTCGGCAACAGAGCTCGATAAGGTGGTTACGCTACTGGAAGAAAACCCCACCATCCGCATTGAGCTCAGCTCGCACACCGATGCGCGTGGAAGCTCGCAGCAAAACATGGTGCTTTCGCAGAAACGTGCACAGTCTGCCGTGGACTACATTGTTTCCAAGGGTATTGCCGTTTCGCGCATAGTGGCAAAGGGTTATGGCGACACCATGATTAAGAACCGCTGTAAAAAAGGAGTGCAGTGCACCGAAGCCGAGCATGCCGTAAATAGGCGAACAGAAATTAAGGTGATAAGCTACTAGGAATGGGGCGATGGGCCCCATTCTTTTTAATGTAGAATTGTGTAATACATAGAATAAATGTAGCCAAGGATATTTATTGTACATTCATCAATACAAAAAACATATTTGTTTGCAAATTAAAATATTCATATTAACTTCGATTACAAATTTAAAAAAGACAAAACAATGAGAATTAAAAATTTACTCTTTACATTTTGGGCTTTATTAATAGTAGTAGCTTGCTCAAAGGAAGATCCGAATTCACTGCCAAGTATTAATTATCCCTCCATTGTTGGAGACTGGACAATTGTTCAATTTAACCAAACTGTAGCGAGTAATGGATCTATAGACGAATCGCAAACAATATCTTTAGAGTATCCCGGCACAATGAAATTTATGGACGATGGTTCTCATTCAATTGATTTCAAAGGAACAATAACCGAATATGATTATATAGACAACGGCGATGTAATTATAGTAAAAGGAACAAATTCTGAACTAAAGTACGAATGTCGGCAACGTTCTCAAAATCAACTCATCCTTGATGTAACTACAAAAACCGGTGATTCCGAAAAAAAACAAAGTTATGTTTTACAAAGAACAGCTGTGGATAATAGCACCTCAATTATTGGTAGTTGGCTGATAGTTCGCATTGATCGCCTTACAATGCAGCAAGGTCAACCCGATATGTCAACAACTCTTAATTATGCTGGTACCATTGAGTTTAGCCAAAATGGGAACGAAGATGTTGAAATTAATCATCAAATGAGCCACTTTAATTATACCGACAGGGGATCATATATCCTTGTTAAGGATAATGCAGCCCAAGAGGAACTCCGTTATTGTATGCGCATTAGAACTGAAACAAAACTAGTCTACGATATTGTATATAAAAATGGAAATCAGGAAATTAAAGAAATAGTTATTCTTGAAAAAATGCAACTTAACGCAGATCCTGCTGAATTGATTGGTGCTTGGCAAATTGTTAGATACGATTATACTGAATTGAATAATGGTGTTTTAGATAACACAAAAACAGTTTCATTAAATACTCCTGGAGTCATCTACTTTAAGACAGAGCATAATGAAAAAATGATTTTGAACGGAGTTACTTACAATAATACTTATTATGATTATGGAACCACTCTCATATTTAATGATGGAGTAAGTCAACAGAATGTGATTTATACCATTCGTCATCGAACCTCAGACCTGCTTGTTATTGAAAAAAGTGAGAATGTTGGCGGGAAGGAGACAAATCAGTCATTCGTCCTAGAAAAAGAATCACTTTTAGGATTGTGGAATATAGATGTATTCGATCAAGTTGTGAAGAATAACGGTGTTATCGATAATGCCCAAACTGTAACTCGATACAATTGCGGTAGTATAACATTTTATGCCAATGGTACCGAAACAACTTACTTAAGTGGAATATCGTATTACAACAACTATACAGATCTTGGAGACACCTTAAAATATGTGGATTCTAATGGAGACATTTGGAATTATACATATAGCGAAAGAAACCCAAATAAAATCACCATTCACTACTCTGGAATAATAAATAACGTGGAAAGAATTCAAACTTGGGAACTAACAAAGTATTAGTCAAAAATAAGTTTAGTTATAATCATTTTTTAAGAAAGAGGCTAAAGCCTCTTTCTTTCATAAGGAAGTAACCATTCTTTTCTGTTCAGAATTAAAATATTTCCAGTAGCTTTGCTGCAAAGTAATAACATGAACCTTTCGAATAAATACATATTAGTAACCGGAGCCGATGGTTTTATTGGGAGCCATCTCACCGAAATGCTCGTTGACTCTGGCTTTCAGGTAAGAGCCTTTGTTTACTATAACTCCTTTAACTCTTGGGGCTGGCTCGATACCTTTCCTAAGAGCAAGTTGGATAAAATTGAAATATTTGCGGGCGATATCCGTGACCCCAATGGTGTACGAAATGCCATGAAGGATGTTGATGTAGTCTTTCATCTCGCCGCGCTCATTGCCATTCCGTTTAGCTACCACTCTCCTGACAGCTACGTGGACACCAACATTAAGGGAACCCTCAACATTTTACAGGCAGCTCGCGATCTCAACGTGGAGCGCGTGCTGGTAACCTCTACCTCGGAGGTATATGGGACGGCCCAATATGTGCCAATTGACGAGAAGCATCCACGGCAGCCGCAATCGCCATACTCTGCCACCAAGATTGGTGCCGACAGCATTGCTGAATCATTCTACCGTAGCTTTGGATTACCCGTTACCATTGTGCGTCCATTCAACACCTATGGCCCTCGTCAGTCGGCTAGAGCGGTAATACCAACAATTATTACACAGCTGCTGGCCGGGAAGCAAGAAATTAAGTTGGGGGCCCTCAGCCCTACTCGTGACCTACTTTACGTGAAGGACACTGCCCGAGGATTTATGGAGATTGCCAAGTGCGACAAGCTCATTGGAGAGGATGTAAATATTGCCACCGAAACGGAAATCTCCATTGGCGACTTGGCACAGATGATTATCGATAAGATAAATCCTGCGGCCCATGTTGTTTCCGATGAGCAGCGGTTACGACCCGCCCTTAGCGAGGTGGAGCGGCTGCATGGAAGCCGTCAAAAACTAAATCAACTTACCAATTGGGTACCACAGTTTACCTTTGAACAGGGGGTATTGCAAACAATTGAGTGGTTCAAAAATCCGGTAAACCAAGCCCGATATAAAGCCGATATCTACAATGTGTAAAAGAGCAGTTATTCTGGCAGGAGGAAAGGGGACTCGGCTTAAACCGTATACAGTTGTTCTTCCAAAACCACTTATGCCCATTGGCGATTTCCCGATTCTTGAGGTGGTAATTCGTCAGCTAGCAAAAAACGGTTTTGGCCATGTCACCATTACGGTAAACCATCAGGCCGAAATTATCAAGGCCTTCTGTGGTGATGGCTCCAGGTGGGGCATCAAGGTAGATTACTCACTGGAAAGTAAGCCGTTGAGCACCATGGGGCCGCTAAAGTTGATAAAGGATCTTCCGGAAAACTTTTTGGTGATGAATGGAGATATCCTTACCGACCTCTCTTTTGCCGATTTTTATAATGCCCATCTAACAGAAAACAACCTCTTTTCCATCTCCTCCCACCGAAGAACAGAGGTTAGCGAGTATGGTGTGCTAGAGGTTGACAGCAGCAACAGACTTACCGGATTTAAGGAGAAACCTCAACATCACTACCTTGTGAGCATGGGAATTTACATGCTCAACCGTCGCATTCTCGATTTTATTCCTGAGGATACGTTCTTTGGCTTCGACATGCTCATGCTTGACCTGCTGCGTAAAAACGAAAAGGTTGCTGTAAAACCATACGATGGCTACTGGTTAGACATTGGTCGCCCCGACGACTACATGCAGGCCATTGAGGAGTTTGATGCCAATAAGGATAAATTTTTGTAGCATGAAGGGACGAATACTGGTAACCGGAAGCAGCGGCTTTGTTGGAACAAACTTGGTGAGACGACTCAAGGCCAACAGCTACGAGGTGTTTACCTTCGATATGCAGGATGGCGACATTGCAACGGCCGAATTTAGCTACGAGAAGCTGGACCACGTTATTCATCTAGCATCAAGAACCTACGTTCCTGCCAGCTGGGAAAATCCCCTCGATTTCTACCGAACTAACGCTTCGGGCACAACCAACATTCTTGACTTTTGCCGTAAGCAAGGTTGCTCACTAACCTATGTAAGCAGCTACGTGTACGGGACACCACAATATCTCCCGGTAGATGAAAACCATCCGGTTGCACCAGTAAGCCCTTACAACCACAGCAAGCTGGTAGCTGAGGATATTTGTCGTTTTTATTCAGAACAGTTTGGTGTTCCGGTTACCATTCTTAGACCAGTAAATGTTTTTGGTCCTGGTCAAAAAACCAACTTCCTCATCCCTTTTATCATTGAGCAGGTACTTAACCCAGAAGTGAATACAGTTGAGGTGATGGATTTACGGCCCAAGCGTGACTTCCTCTACATCGACGATTTTATGGATTTGCTGATTAGCACCATTGGGCGGAAAAGCTACGGTTTGTATAACGTGGGCAGCGGACACTCCGTAAGCGTGGAGGAGATCATTAAAACCGTTCTAGACGTCTCTGGAATAGATAAACCTTACCTAGCCAAGAATATTGAACGAAAAAATGAGGTATGGGATGTTTATGTTAGCATTGCGAAGGCAACTGCCGAATTGGGCTGGAAACCAAGAACCACATTTGCCGAAGGAATTGAAAAGATAATTAATACGCTCCGATAATGGCTATGCTAAACCCGGGAAGCAAAATACTTTATATCAAACCCAACAACTCCTCCTTCATCAGAGCCGATGAGCAGATTCTACAGAAGCATTTTGAGGTTAAGTCAATTTTGCTGAATCAGGCAGGCAAAAAGGCCAGCTTTATCTGGCGATTGCTCCACCTAAAGCTGTTTATCCTCTTCAACCTATGCCAAACAAAGGCTCTAGTTACCTGGTTTGGCGATTACCATTCCGCCTTAATGGTGCTTATGGGTCGAGTATTTAGGAAGCCCACCATTATTTTTGCCGGCGGTCAGGAGGCCATTTGCTACAAGGAACTGGGAAAGGGCGTTTACCAAAAAAAGTTTAGGGGGTGGTGCGTAAAGTATGCCCTACGCAATGCCACCATGGTGCTGCCCAATCACCAAAGCCTAATATACCATGAAAACTTTTTCTACAATCCCGAAAATCCCCATATCGACGGCATCAAGCACTATGTAAAGGGAATAAAAGGGCACCTAGAGGTGGTCCCCAATGGCATTGACCAGAGTCGCATTCGATTTGATGCCACTGTACAGAAGCAATCGAACCTAGTAATGACGGTTGGCACCATGAATACAACTGCTGACTTTTACAACAAGGGCTACGATCTGTTTATCGAGGTGGCACGACGGAACCCTGACTTGGATTTTGTGCTCATCAGCGTTAAAAAAACCTACATGGAGTGGGTGGAAGAGCACTACAAAATTTCCGATATTAAGAATCTAAAGGTTATCCCATCGTTTTGCCCCGACGAGATTTTATCGCACTATTTCAATCTTTCCAAGGTCTACGTTCAGGCCTCCATTACCGAAGGAATGCCCGTAAGCCTCAGTGAAGCCATGCTTTGCGAGTGCATTCCTGTTGGGTCTAACGTAAATGGCATACCCGATGCCATTGGCCCTTGCGGAGTGCTAATCTATAAACGGGATGTGACCGAACTAGAGGTGGCCATTAGGAAAGCCCTTACAATGGACACGGCCAAAATGGCTAGAGAATATACGCTTGCCAACTTTACAATGGAAAAGAGGGAGGAGAAGCTAATAGGGTTGCTGCTTGAGTAGTCCTAACCTCTTCTTAACCGATGGTAAGTATTGTGGTAGAGCTTTATAGGAAAAGAGAGCAGCCAACTCCTGCCCATTGTTGTGTAAACCCTCTCCCGTAGCGTAAGCTTACCCTTCAGTAACTTTAAACTTTGGGCACACTTGTAAAGTTCCTCCTTTTTATTGGTCAGAAAGCAAAGCATAAGTTTCTTTTGAAGGTATTCCAACTTCACATTGTGCCGAACAGGTTCACTATAGGTAAAATGCTCCATAAAGAACTCCTTCACCTCCTGCTGTGATTCCAGAAATGCCAACTGCTTGTGATAGCCCTGATTAGTGGCAGAACCACCCACAATGCGGTAGGTGGCCAGCGGTTCGTCAAGGTATGCCAATTTCGACTTTTGGGCTATGTAGAGCCAAAATGGATAGTCGCCCATGGCAAACCTCCTTTCGCCTATAAATGCTCTGGCCTCGTTGAGCAAATCGCGGCGACACACAACGGTGCAGGTGGCAATGGGATTGCTCACCAACAGCTCTTCAGGTTTCTCAATACAAATTGGCTTTGCTTTAAGTGCACCCTTAATGGTGCGATGCTTCTCCCTGATATTAAAGTTGGAAAAAACCAATCCAACCTCGGGGTTGACCTCTAAAATTTCAACCTGTTTTTGGAGCTTATCCGGTGAGTTCCAGAAATCGTCACCTTCACAAAAAGCAATATAGCTACCGGTGCACCTATCAAGGGTTGTATAAAAGTTTTCTATCATTCCCAAGTTGTGCTCAGGAAGAAGAAGTGCCAACCGGTTGTCAACCTGCCTCTTAATTAAAAGCAATTTTTCTCTTGATCTGTCGGAAGAATAGTCCTCAGAAGCAACTACTTCAAACTCAAAATTGCATCGTTGATTGAGCGTGCTATTAAGAGACTCTTCAACGAAACACTCATGGTTATATACAAGGGTGCATACACTAGCGAGCATCTTCAATTCGTTTTACCATGTCAAGCAACCCTTTTTGTCTTGGTTTCATTGGTTTTGCCGGTATCCCGGTATAAATAATCCAAGGCTCCAACGATTTGTTTACCAGCGTCATACTTCCCGTGGCTGAACCTTCTCCAAGCGTTACCCTTGGCATTATGATGCTACCTGCACCAACTTGAACGAACCTTTCTAAAGTTACCAATCCTCCAATGACATTAGTGAACTCATCAGGGACCATTGGGCTTATGAGAAAATTGCCACCAAAGTCGTCCGTGGCACTAAATATGGTTGAACGTGGCGATAGCCCGGTATAATCAGCCATGCTGATGCCAAACTTACCATAAAGAGCACAAAAAGCAGCAATGTGGATATTGCTGCCAAGGGTAATTATTCCTGAGAGTATGCAAAAATCATCAATGCGAACATTATTCCCAACCGTAAGGGTTGAGGGTGAATAAATACTGGCCTTTCTGCTGATAAGGACATTACTCCCTACAGCTGCAAGCCCTAGGTCCAGAAGTTCATTTCGGGAGTAAAAAGAATTGGCCATCTCGCTATTTTTTTTGCGATTTAATTATTCGCGAAATCTTATCCACCTTATCCAAAGGTAGCTGAGGGTAGATGGGTAAACACAACACCTGCTTTGCCACCTGCTCGGCCACTGGAAGATTCTCCGCTGATGCCGACGGGAGTCCTCTATAGGTTGGGAACTGGCTGATAAGTGGGTAAAAATACCTGCGACCAAATATGTTGTACTGCTTCAGATTTTCGTATACCTCGTCACGGCTGGTTCCAAACTCCTTGTGGTCAATGAGAATAGGAAAGTAGGGGTAGTTGTGCAAAACACCTTCCATGTCGTGCAGAACCCTAATGCCAGGCACATTGGCAAGTAGTTCACGGTAACGTTCCGCAACAACCTTACGCTTTTCAATGGCTTCCTCCACATACTTCAGCTGCAGTAGCCCATATGCCGACTGAATCTCATTCATCTTTGCGTTGATTCCTGGAGCTACCACCGTTACCTCATCGGCAAAGCCAAAGTTTTTGAGATAGTCTATGCGCTTCTTCGTTTTTTCATCGTGGCAAATAATGGCTCCCCCTTCAATGGTGTTGTACACCTTGGTGGCGTGAAAGCTCAGCACGGAAAGGTCACCAAAGTTCATCACTGATCGACCACCAATTTTCACATGAAAGGCATGGCAAGCATCGTAAATCACCTTCAGCCCATAGGTGTCTGCAATTTTAGCAATCTCGTCTACCATGCAAGGATTGCCATACACGTGCACCGGAAGAATGGCGGTAGTTTTTGGTGTAATAGCAGCCTCCACCTTCTTAGGATCGAGATTGAAAAAGTTTGGCTCGACATCACAGAAAATGGGCTTAATACCATTCCAATGCAGAGCGTGGGTGGTGGCCACAAAGCTGTATGGCGAGGTAATTACCTCACCAGTGATGCGCAATGTTTGAAGAGCGGTAATTAAGGCCATTGTCCCATTGGAAAAGAGGCTAATGTATGGAACACCTAGAAACTTGGCTAGCTCGCTCTCCAGCGCTTGATGGTATTTTCCATTGTTGGTGAGCCACTTGGTAGTCCAAATATCCTTTAGAAGCTCATGAAATTCCTCAAGTGGTGGCAGCTCGGGCTGTGTTACTAAAATGGGCTTTTCCTCTCTACTTTCCATTTCCTGTTTTTTTATAAAGAGACTCTGCTATGATTTTCAATTCGTTAATGGCATCCAACCGTAAAAGCAAAGAAACTAAAAAATAGGTTACAGCAGCAACTGTGGCCTGGGAAAGCAACATACCCACATCTCCAAATGGAACAACCAACTTTACACTGTATGCCGCTGCAGCCATTACCAAGCTCGATAGTAGGTAGGGTGCAAGATCGAGGAGCTGCTCAGCCACTGGATAACTTATTAACTTACCTGAATAGTAGCTGTTGATTAGGTATGACACATACGCCGAGACCACTAAGCTAACAATCAACCCATAAATCCCCCAGAACAGCCCAACAACAATGAATGCAACACCAATAATCTTTTTTACAAATTCCAACTTCAAGTAAAGATCGGAACGTCCCTTAACCTTCAGTATGTTAAGGTTGGTTGTTTGAAGGGTATACAACATTCCGGCTAGTGCAAGCAGCTGAATAAAAGGAACTGAAGGAAGCCACTTCGCTGTTAGCAGAATGGCCACTACCGGTTTGGCCATCACCATTAGCCCAAGCATAATTGGAAAGTTGACAAATACCTGAAGCTGAAGAATCTTCTTGTAGGTCTGCTTCAACTTCACGTTATCATCCTGTATGGTGGCCATGGCAGGAAACGTTACCCCTCCAATTACATTTGAAAGTATGAGCACCGGTATCTCCTGCAATTTCTTTGCCTGCGTGTAAAATCCAAGACTTTGAATGGAAAATCGCTTGTTGATAATCCAGGAAAAGGCGCTTTGATAAATGTTTTCGAGAAGGCTTGAAAAGAGTATGTTAGACCCAAATCCAAAGAGACTCCTCAACGACTGGAAGCTAAACTGCCGAGTTGGACGCCAGTCGGAGAAATACCAAAGCAGTGCTGTTTTAAATACTACAGCGCTGAGCAACTGCACGGCCAAACTCCACACACCAAATCCCAAGTAGGCCATGGTAACAGCAATAACTCCCGACAGAAGATTTGAAACCAATGCAGCCTTCGACTGTGTTTTAAAATTAAGGTGCTTGGTGAAAAGTGTGGACTGAATAAGCCCAAAACTATTGAAGATGAGCATTAGGCCCACTACTCGGAGTAGCGATTTGAGTATGGGCTGCTGAAAGTAGTTGGCAACCCATGGGGCTATGGCAAACAAAATACCATAGAGTACCACCCCAATTCCTAAGTTGAAGAAAAATATGGTGGAGTAGTCTGTTTGGCTGGTTTTTTGCTTTTGAATGAGAGAAGCACCAAAACCGCTATCGAGAAAGGTGTTGGCAATAACCGTAAAAATGGCAATGTTGCCAATTAAACCATACTCGGTTGGCGAAAGTAGTCGGGCCAGAACAATATTTATGATAAGCCCTATTCCAAGAACGCCCAGCTTTTCAACGAGGTTCCAAACCGTTGCTCGGATTGTCTTTTCTCTCAACTCCTGATTTACCATAAGTATGTTCTCACATTAGTAGGCCACCCACCCCTGAGCCTTTAGCTCAATGTCACGTCCGTCGGGGGTAACCAAAAACTCCCCGGTAGATGCACCCGTAACGTGGCCAATAAAATCCACTCCCGAGAGGTTTTTAATCTTATCGAAGTCGCTTTGCTGAATGGTGAAGAGCAGCTCATAGTCCTCACCACCATTGAGCGCTGCTGTTACGGCGTCAAAGTTGAGCTCCTCGCAAACCTTAAAGGTGTCGGCTGCAATGGGAATTTTTTCTAGGTAAACACGGCATCCCACGCCCGACTGCTTGCAAATGTGCTTCAGGTCGGACGACAATCCATCGGAGATGTCAATCATGGCCGAAGGCTTCACCCCGGCTTCTCGCAGCATATCAATGGTGCTCTGCTTGGCTTCCGGCTTTAGCTGGCGCTGCAACACGTAGTCATATCCCTCCAGCTTGGGTTGCTCCATACCGGTGGCTTGGAAAACTCTCTTCTCGCGCTCCAGTATCTGAAGTCCCATAAAGGCAGAACCGAGGTTGCCCGAAACACAGATAATATCATTAACCTTAGCGCCCGATCGATAGGTGATATTCTCCCTACTTACTTCTCCTATAGCCGTTACGCTAATGCAGAGCCCTGTAAGAGAAGCGGAGGTATCACCACCCACGAGATCCACGCTGTATCGCTCACAAGCCATATGAATGCCGGTATAAAGCTCCTCCATATCCTCCACCGACAGCTTGGCCGACACTCCTACCGAAACGGTAATTTGTGTTGGTTTGGCATTCATGGCATATACATCGGAGAGATTTACCACAACGGCCTTATAGCCCAAATGGCGCAATGGAGAGTAGGTAAGGTCGAAGTGTATTCCCTCCAGCAGCAAGTCGGTAGTCACTACCAACAGCTTATCACCAGCGGAGATTACAGCGCAGTCGTCGCCCACCCCCTTGAGGGTTGTTGGCTGCAGTGGTTTAAACTCCTTTGTAAGGTGATCAATTAGCCCAAATTCACCCAAGGTCGATATCTCTGTTCTTCTGCTCTTTTCTGCCATGTAGTAATATTTTGTGCAAAGATAGGGGTTTGGCCGAATATCCGCTTTACTCCCCTTCTCTTTTATAGTTAAGCCAATGCGCGACTCCTCTTTTGGTTCAACGCTTTACCTGATGATTATCATACTATTTTTCCACACAACTTCTTATCAAAAAATAAAATAGCTGCTATCTTTGCCCCGGTTAATTTAGATTAAATATAGCCAAGGTTGGTGCTGCCAAACAATTGGTAAACATTAACCCCAGAGCGTTGTTAACCTGTAAACGTTATAGAAATTTGGATTTCAGCTATGGCAAGTGAACAAGATAAAATTCTCAGCGAAGTAACGGAAAGTGACTACAAGTATGGCTTTGTTACCGACATTGAGAATGAAACCATTCCCAAAGGTCTAACCGAGGATGTTGTCCGACTCATCTCCCAAAAGAAGGGGGAACCGGACTGGCTTTTGGAGTTCCGACTAAAGGCATACCGTCACTGGCTTACCATGAAGATGCCGGAGTGGGCCCATTTAACTATTCCCGAAATTGACTATCAGAATATCATATACTACTCTGCTCCCAAGCAAAAGGCTTCCTTAGCTAGCATGGACGAGGTTGACCCAGAGCTGAGAGAAACATTTGAGAAGTTGGGCATTCCGCTCGAGGAGCAGAAGATGATGTCTGGGGTAGCCGTGGATGCCGTGATGGATAGCGTGTCGGTAAAGACCACCTTCCGGGAGACGCTTGCAGAGATGGGCATCATTTTTTGCTCGTTTAGCGAAGCGGTACGGGAGCATCCCGACCTTGTGAAGAAATACATGGCTTCGGTTGTACCTTACTCCGACAACTACTTTGCAACTCTTAATTCCGCAGTATTTAGCGATGGCTCGTTTTGCTACATTCCCAAAGGGGTGCGCTGCCCCATGGAGCTATCCACCTACTTTAGAATAAACGCAGCCAACACTGGTCAGTTTGAGCGCACGCTCATTGTGGCCGACGAAGGTGCCTACGTTAGCTACCTAGAGGGCTGCACAGCTCCCATGCGCGACGAGAATCAGCTGCACGCGGCCATCGTGGAAATTGTGGTGATGAAGGATGCGGAGGTTAAGTACTCCACCGTTCAGAACTGGTATCCGGGCGACAAGAATGGCAAAGGCGGTATTTACAACTTTGTAACCAAACGTGGCATCTGCAAAGGCGACAACGCCAAGTTGTCGTGGACCCAGGTGGAGACGGGTTCTGCCATTACATGGAAGTATCCCAGCTGCATTCTCAAAGGCGATAATACCTATGCCGAGTTTTACTCCGTTGCCTTGACCAACAACCATCAGCAGGCCGACACTGGCACCAAGATGATTCACATTGGTAAAAATTCGCGCAGCCGAATTGTATCGAAAGGCATATCGGCAGGTTTTAGCCAGAACAGCTACCGTGGCTTGGTTAAGGTGCTGAAGAATGCCGAAAACGTAAGAAACTATTCTCAGTGCGATTCGCTACTGCTAGGTGATAAATGCGGTGCTCACACCTTCCCATACATTGAGGTGGAAAACAGAAGCTCCGTGGTAGAGCATGAGGCAACTACCTCAAAAATTGGGGAAGACCAAATCTTTTACTGCAACCAGCGCGGCCTCTCCACCGAGGATGCCATTGGATTAATTGTTAATGGCTACGCCAAGGAGGTGCTCAACCAGCTCCCTATGGAGTTTGCCGTTGAAGCTCAGAAACTGCTACAAATTAGCTTGGAGGGAAGTGTTGGTTAGAAGAAAAGAAGACAAAGTATTAAAAGAAGTTAGAGAATTTAGAGAATGGAGACAACTAAATCATTTGAAGATTTGACTGCTTGGAAAAAAGCTCATGAGTTCGTTATTTCTGTCTATAAATTCAGTGACCCTTTTCCTGATAAAGAGAGATTTGGCTTGACAAGTCAACTAAGAAGAGCAAGTATTTCAATTGCAGCAAATATCGCAGAAGGATATAAAAAGCAGAGCGTGAAGGACAAGTTACGATATTTCAATATTTCTCAAGGATCTATAGAGGAATGTAGATATTACTTAATTCTTTCGAAAGACTTGGGTTACTTGTCTTCTGACGCAACTTTGGGATTAGAGAACCTTCTTAATGACTCAAGTCGACTTTTAAATGCCTATTGCAAGGCAATACTTAACAATCGATAACACTATGACTGAAGTTAATTCTTTAACTTCTTTGACTTCTATAACTTCTTAGACTTCTAATTAGAACTCCCGTATAACTTCTTAATAAAACAACATGCTTACAATTAAAAACTTACACGCCAGTATCAACGGCAAGGAGATATTAAAGGGAATAAACCTTGAGGTAAAGGCCGGAGAGGTACACGCCATAATGGGCCCCAATGGCTCTGGAAAAAGCACGCTTGCTTCGGTTTTAGCCGGACGCGAGGTGTTTGAGGTTACCCAGGGTGAGGTTACCTTCAACGGAAAAAATCTGTTCGACCTACCTGCCGAAGACCGGTCGCGGGCTGGCATTTTTCTCAGCTTTCAGTATCCGGTTGAGATTCCAGGCGTGAGCATGGTAAACTTTATGCGGGCTGCACTCAACGAGCACAGAAAGTACAAGGGACTTGAACCTCTTTCGGCCTCCGACTTCCTGAAAACCATGCGCCAAAAGAGCGAAATCGTGGAGATTGACGCAAAGCTAACCAACCGATCAGTAAACGAAGGCTTTTCGGGTGGAGAGAAGAAGAAGAACGAAATTTTCCAAATGGCCATGCTGGAACCAATGCTCTCCATCCTCGACGAAACCGACTCCGGTCTCGACATTGATGCGCTGCGGATTGTGGCTAATGGAGTAAACAAGCTCCGTACACCAGAAAATGCCTCCATTGTGATTACCCACTACCAGCGACTTCTCGATTACATTGTTCCCGACTATGTGCACATTCTTTACAACGGTCGCATTGTAAAATCGGCTGGTAAGGAGTTGGCTTTTGAACTGGAGGAAAAGGGATACGACTGGATTAAGAATGGGCAGGAATAGCCTTAAAAACCTCGTAGGTTATGACTGGAAAAGTATCAGAAAATAAGTTAACTGCCGATTTCGTCAACCTTTACTTAGCCAATCTCGATTTGCTGAGAGAAGGTGCTGCCGACAGCATTAACGCTGCCCGTGCCGATGCTATTGAGAGTTTCAATATACTTGGACTACCAAACCGGAAATCGGAGAAGTATAAGTATACCAACATCTCCACACTCTTTGAAAAGGAGTTTGAGAAATACTTTGCCCCACGAAAGGTGGAGTTTAGCGTTGATGACATCTTCAAGTGCGATGTGCCCTCGCTGGATACCAACGTACTGCTGCTTGTGAACGGCTACTACTTTGGAAGTAGCAAGCTGGAGCTAATGCCCAATGGCATTATCATGGGTAGTCTAGCTGAAGCGGCACTTCAATACCCTGAAATTGTGAGTCAGCACTACGGCCGCTATGCCGATGTTTCGGATGAGAGCTTGGTTGCGCTGAATACGGCCTTTGCTCAGGACGGCGTGTTTCTCTACATTCCAAAATCCACCGTGCTTGAGAAGCCCATACAAGTAATCAACATTCTACTTTCCGATGAAGCTCTCATGACGCAGCCAAGAAACCTCTTCGTGCTTGAGGAGAACAGCCAAGCCAAAGTGGTAGTTTGCGACCATACGCTAAGTCCTCAAAACTTTCTCACCAATTCGGCAACTGAGGTTTTTGCAGGTAAGAACTCCAACTTTGAATACGTACGTATGCAAAATGAGCATAACGGCTCATACCACATTTCAAACATCTATATTCACCAGGAGGCTACAAGCATCGTAAATACCAACACCATTACTCTTCACGGAGGAGTTGTACGCAACAATATCAACGTTGTACTTGACGGGGAAGGTGCTGAAAACCACATTTATGGTTTGTCGTTGGTTGATAAAACGCAGCATGTGGACAACTACTCATTTGTTGACCATGCCGTACCCAACTGTGTAAGCAACGAGCTTTTCAAGAATATTTTGGATGATATGGCAACTGGTGCATTTAACGGAAGAATTCTGGTGCGCAAGGATGCCCAAAAAACCCAGGCTTTCCAAACCAACAACAACCTGCTCCTTACCGACGATGCCCGAATTTACACCAAACCTCAGCTGGAAATCTACGCCGACGACGTGAAGTGTAGCCACGGTGCCACGGTTGGACAAATGGATGAGGAGGCGCTCTTTTACATGCGTGCCCGAGGCATTGGCATGCGCGAAGCTCGCCTTTTACAGATGTTTGGCTTTGCCCACGATGTAATACAGAAAATTACCATTGAACCGCTCCGCATTCGAGTTGACGAATTGGTGGACAAACGCCTACGAGGAGAGTTGGCCCGCTGCAACACCTGCGCCATGCACTGCTGTTAGCAAGAGTAAGAGCACCGTTTACTGCAATGATTTTGTAAATATTCTGAAACAATGTCGCTTGACATCAAAAAAGTAAGAGCCGATTTCCCAATCCTTGACCAAGTTGTTCACGGAAAACCCTTGGTTTATCTCGATAATGGTGCAACGGCCCAAAAACCCATTCAGGTGCTGGATGCGCTCGATAGAATGCATCGGCAGCTCAATGCCAATATTCACCGTGGCGCCCACTTCCTCAGCGAACAAGCCACCGAAAAGTATGAGGAGGCGAGAGAAACTATTCGTGGTTTTATTAATGCAGCGTCTACCCGGGAGATTGTTTTTACTTCAGGAACAACCGGAGCCATAAACCTTGTTGCCTTCAGCTTTGGCGAGCGGTTCATTAAGGCTGGCGACGAAGTTTTGGTGTCGGAAATGGAGCACCACTCCAACATTGTTCCTTGGCAGCTCATGTGCGAGCGAAAGGGTGCCAAGTTGAAGGTAATTCCCTTCGATCAACACGGATTACTGCGCATGGATATGGTGCCCGAGCTGCTTTCCGATAAGGTAAAAATCGTGGCGGTTAACCAAGCATCCAACTCCTTAGGAACAGTAAACCCAATTAAGGAGATCATTGCTCAAGCACATCGACGTAACATTCCTGTATTAATTGATGGTGCTCAAGGCATTCACCACCTTGGAGTGGACGTTAAAGATATTGATTGTGATTTTTACGCCTTTTCGGGACATAAAATTTATGGCCCAACGGGTATTGGCGTTCTCTACGGTAAAGAAGAGTGGCTCGAACAACTTCCCCCCTATCAGGGAGGTGGCGACATGGTGGGCACGGTTACCTTTGCAAAAACCACCTATGCCGATTTGCCACTTAAGTTCGAGGCAGGAACAGCCAACTACATTGGTGCCGTTGGCCTAGCTGAGGCCATCCGCTACGTTCAATCGCTTGGAATGGAGAATATTGCCGCTCACGAGGAGCAGCTACTTCGGTACGCCACCGAAAAGTTGAGCTCCATTCCCGGGTTGACCATTTATGGAAATGCGCCGCACAAGGTGAGCCTGATATCGTTTCTTCTAAAAGATATTCACCACTACGATACCGGAATGATTCTCGATAAGCTGGGCGTGGCGGTGAGAACCGGAACGCACTGTACCGAACCGGTGATGCAGCACTTCGACATTAGTGGAACAGTTAGGGCATCCTTCGGCCTCTACAATACACTGGAGGAGGTAGATAGACTATACGCCGCACTGATAAAGGTGAAGGAGATGTTTGAGTAGCAGGAATGGTAATCCTAGGGAAGGCACACCTTTTCCCTTGGTTTAAAATATAATGCAATGACCTTAGAAAAAGTTCAAGACGAAATTATTGACGAGTTTAGCGTTTTCGACCAGTGGATGGACCGTTATGGCTACCTCATCGAACTAGGCAAAAGTGTTCCCGCTATCGATCCAAAGTACAAGACCGACCAATATGTAATTAAGGGGTGCCAAAGCCGAGTTTGGGTAAACGCCGAGATGGAAGATGGCACAATTAAGTTCACAGCCGATAGCGATGCCATCATCACCAAGGGCATTATTGCCCTGCTCATTCGGGTGCTTTCCGGAAGGACTCCCGATGAGATTATTAATTCTGACTTACACTTTATTGACGAAATAGGGTTGAAGGAAAACCTTTCGCCCACCAGAGCCAATGGCCTGCTGGCAATGATTAAGCAGATGAAGCTCTACGCTCTGGCATACAAATCGAAGCTAAATAGCTAATAACTATGGAAAAAAGAGCAATTCCCGATATTGAGGCCGACATTGTTAAGGTATTAAAGAACGTGTATGACCCGGAAATACCTGTGAACATATACGACCTTGGCCTCATTTACGAAGTTAACATCGACGACGATCGCAAGGTGGAGGTGAAGCTAACCCTCACGGCTCCCAACTGCCCCATGGCCGACCAGCTAATTATGGAGGTAAACGAGAGGGTTGGTGACATCAAGGGCGTTACCGATGTGGTAATCAACCTCACCTTCGACCCACCTTGGGACAAGAGCATGATGAGCGAGGAGGCCATGCTCGACCTTGGGTTGATGTAGCCATATTTTGTTGTTCTATCGCCAAGCGTTGGATAAGTTTTTTTGCCACCACCGTTGACTTGGGGGATAAAAATATTAACTTTGCACTCCGCTGGCCCCGTAGTTCAGCTGAATACCCGCCTGACCAACAGTAATATTGGGTAAAAATGTTTTGAATTCGGGACGACTTGGCTGCTGAGATTAGATTTGTTTACAAGCAGTCGGGCAGGGAACGTCAGATTCCGGTTAATATGTATTACGTATATGTAATAGAAAGTATTAATTTTGGAAGGCATTACAAAGGGATGACCCAAAACCTTGAGCAGCGGCTTAGGGAACATAATGCGGGAAAAACTAGGTCTAACAAAGCTTTTGCCCCATTTAGGTTAGTTTATGTTGAGGAGTTTGCTGCACAAGAGGATGCCAGAAAACGAGAAAAGTATTTCAAGTCCAGCGCAGGAAGACGATATTTAAAAACAAAAATAATAAGGCCCCGTAGTTCAGCTGAATAGAACGTCAGATTCCGGTTCTGAAAGTCACAGGTTTGAATCCTGTCGGGGTCACAA